>Ga0265797_10004606_pt1 | contig 20920 bp, 20 predicted proteins | sample P2T30metagenome_FD_192433 | JGI IMG/M metagenome (GOLD analysis project Ga0265797, IMG submission 192433) | Plant litter microbial communities from East Loma Ridge, Irvine, California - P2 T30 | ecosystem: Environmental > Terrestrial > Plant litter > Unclassified | place: USA: California...
ACCAGCCATTTCGTCGGCTCTACATACTGGTCGGTCAGCGCCTGACTCGGACCATCGACACGACTAGAATAGAACGATGGCTGCATTCGATGCAACGGGAAGAGCACGGTGTGGCAAAAAAAATCCTGCGGCGTGCCTCAATGGCCGTCCAAAGTATCCAAATGGGAACTTTCTTGCATCCAACTGTTGTCCACAATCCAAGGCTCTTCGAGTTGCATGGAAACGCAGTCCCACACACCGTCCTGTATGAATGCGAGTCCCAATCCGACTATTCCGGGATCTTGCAGTGGTCCACAACGTCCTTGATCAGATCTTCGAAGAACATAATCATCATTTTTACCTCCACCACTGCTTCATGCACTCGCGACATGCTGTGGGAATTGCCAACATCCTTCACCAGCCCCCTGCGTTTTCTACGAACGCTGCGCCACGCATTCTTTAGTTCTGGCAGTAGGAAGTCCTGGATTGCTGGGATGAAAATTGTCGCCAGCATGCAAACTTGAGCCTTGACTAGATTGAACGCGCGTCTGACTCCATCTAGGACGATATTCTCGCCAGCTTTTGAGAATTGAGATGACCTCTTCTTACCTTTCGACGACCATTTGGCAATGCGCTCTGATCACGTCTGGAAGCCAGTCGAGAGGAGTAGCGGTGATGCCTGTGCGGTGTAACTTGGTGAGGTTCGGATCGTGGTGGGTTCTGTGCGAGGCCGAAACTTTGTAACTAAGTATGGTTTTGCAGCAGGGGTAGACCTGCGAGTGAACGGATCTCCGTGACAAACGGCTTTCCGATTTTTACGGGAACGTCTAGTGAGGTACCGTCTACCATGTGCCATGATTCGAGTCGTGACCATTGTGCTGGCCGTTAAAGAGTGAGTGTTGTTAAGTGGAAAGCGTGCAAAACAGCCCCGAAGTGCAGCGTCTAGAACCATTTCAGCACACACGTGATTCTATTCTCAACGATATCCCTCTATGCTCCCTGTCGCTTAGCTGTCCGGAACAACAGTTCGACTTTGCGGAGGATGGCGTCGGTAGACGTAGTCAGCCTGCATTGGGCATCCAGATGACCGATTCAGGCTTTCGGCGGCAAGGAACACTAAGTTACATACATGCAGGGAAACCTCATCGTGGTCATCTCAACTAAGACGGCATGACTGACGTCTTCGCGGTGGTCTCGGACAACATTACATCATCCAGTATCAGGCACAAGAAGTAATACTCTTGGTTCAGTACCAAATTACAGATGCTTTAACCTGCTCAGATATATCCATCTGATCCTAGACCTGCAGAGGCGCGAACTCCTCAGATCTCCGCTGTCTCGCCCGTGTAACTTCTTAGGGTCAGCTTGCGGAACGTTCTGGCCCGGTTGAACGTCTGCGTTGTGATAAAGGTGGAGCGGCGAAGCCTCGTTACCCTCATACACAGGGCTCTACTAGCCGCACCAATTGGTATGCTTCTGTCCCCGAGTCCTGGCTCGGCGTGACATCGTACCCTTGCCCAGTCTACTATCCACTGCACTGAGCAGTCTCTTCCTCCGCCTACCTCTCATGTATGCAGATTGGCATCATCCATCGATGAATGCTGGTTTGGCACTTTCCCCTCGACTTAAACGATGGTTAACAGCGTGCAAGCAGGAATGCAAACGGGCGGCGGTGCAGGTACGTCGTCATTACGGTACGGAAAATGCAAGGCCATTGCCAAAAGGCGCACAGTTGGCAGAACGGGCGGAAGTGCGGAGTGAAAGTCAAGTGGAAGAAGGTGTAAACGACAAACGGGATGTGAGATGGTAGATAAGCGTACCAGCAATTCCTCAACGAGCCGCTCGAGAGGATCAGGATTCGATCGCTTTCACAACTTTCGTAGAGATGAAAACGCTATTTGATGGCTCATATACATGTAGCTAAGGAAAGTGATGTGCACCTTCGCAGCCGAAGCCGAAATCGGGACAGAGTAAGAGAGAAACAGCGCCGGGACACTTACGCGGTATCCCGAATATGGCTGCGGCCGGGAGGTGCACGTTCGCAGCCACGTGGTAGATCCGGTACTATCATCGCCCCCTGTTCGGTTCAGGGATTATTCTTCCTTCATATGGGGCACCCACGTGAGATGGATGTAGGACCCATTCCGCTAGCTCGGAGCTGCGAGGCGCGAGCTTGCGACTCAGAGTTGAAGAAAGCCGGGCCACGTGAGGCGGTCGTTCTCATGCCTCCATTGGGGGCCTGTGTTGGCTGCGAGGTACCGCGTTGAACCCTACATGAGTTTTTAAGATTCCAATACTGTTTAGAAATTGCTGTGAAGGATTTGAAACATACTTCTGTTCTGGTCCGCTGCGAGTGAATGGCGCCATACCCAACGGCACTCCGTCTGGTACGACTTGGGAAGGACTGTTCAGAGCGCCAGGCCTTTGCATGTCTGCCATGGAGACTAGCACCCACTCGTATGTACTCGTCCGGACCTCAGCATACTGCCAAAGGTCTGATTGACTGCCCGTGGCTTACCAGGGATTCGTAGCTGAAGGCTATGCCGTACCTACGCAAAGCTCCCTGGCGCCAGGTAATGCGTTCAGAAGCGCAACGTCGATGTCATCTTACGAATTCGTAGTAGTGGTGTTGATCGTGGAGAAACATCGAGGGAGACCCGCGTTTCACTCTGGTGACGTACTCACGGGTCGCATTGCCGCGGCTGGCTAGAATGGAGGCTAAGCGGGCCACGCAAAAACAAATTAGCTACGGCATGTGTGAAGTCCTGACGGGAGTGCAGGTGTGTTCAAAAAGATGAGAGTAAAGATTATCGTCGCACGGCAAATGTGAGGCGACTGCTAGAGAGAAAAGCACGTCTTCAAACCGTATCCAGTGTGAGTGGCTGAACTTGTAGTAGAGCTAAGGTACCATCCATAGTAACCAGAAACGCGACCAGACACATTGTAGTCTACTACAAAGCCATCACTGCAGGGTTCCTTTTCCACCGACACCGCCCGAAATGATTGCCCAACTCGCTCTCCAGCTGCCGGAAAGATTAGACACGACACGAACAAGCCTGCGCTCACCGTGCGCCAGCAAGTAACACCAAACCATCGCCGGCGATGAGGCCGCCGAGTTCGACACAATAATTAAGGAGAAAGAGAGTTGAGAGATTGGCACAAAACCCGCAAGATGTACAACAATGTGACGAGCTCACCATTCCTCGCAGAGGATCGATACGTGGGTGTATAGTCGACATGAGCCGCAGCATGCAGGCCCAGCAGGCTGGGACGCCATGAGCTCTAGCTGCTTCGCTTCGGCAAATGACGAGCTCGCTTGCGGCGATGGCTGCCTACTTGGCTGCCTGCAAGCACACTTTGCACAGTGCTTCTGATCACATCCATTTGACTTCCTGTCGTATAGATCTTCTAGCACGGCGGTACGATGAGGCAACCTCAACGGTCTCAGCCTTCCCGCAGCGCTCGTCTGGCTTCGAGCGCATTGCCCTCCACGACGCTGCCAGAAGTACTCGAGCACTCTACGCTTAGTCTTTCAGACATCAAGCGGTTCGCAGAAGGTATCGCGGGTGCAGGTATCCTTGTAAAGCTGATCCCCGTTCTGCATAAAGATCCGCGATCAGTCGGCGACCCGAATCAAACATTGTGGATCGTGGCCTCTCCGGACGCAATCAACTGGACCCCAAGCAAGTTGAAGGACGCGCACAAAGCCAACGCCAAAGCCAAAGCCTCCCATGCGGCTAAAGCCGAATCAGCGTCTAAGCTCAGGATGAAAGCAAAGGTCACAGGTGGGAAGGCTGGAAGGCAGAAAGAGCAGAGATCTCTAGCAAAGGGCGAGAAGGACGTGGCTGAACAACCAGCACAAGAGGGTCATAGTGAGTCAGACGACACGAGTGACGAGCAGGAAGACGGGAAAGATGGGGAGGAAGAGGGGGAGGAAGAGGGGGAGGAAGAGGAGGCGGAAGAGGAGGCGGAAGAGGAGGAAGATGATGATGCAGGAGAAGATGATGCAGGAGAAGATGATGCAGAAGGGGATGTTGCAGGAGAGGATATCGCGGAGGATCACAACGACACGGGAGGGGAGGAAGGTTTGGATGAGGATGAGGAGGAGGAGGCAGTGGTGAATGATGAAAACGAGCATGACACAGTAGAGCAGGATGACGGTGAACACAACAAATCATCAGAAGAAGCTGAGGCGGAGGAGGCAGATAAGAGGGTAAATGAGGAACATGAGAGCGAAGAAGATTTGCCAGAAGATATGAGCGAGAAGGAGGAGCAGGAAGGCGAGGGACAGCAAGAAGCAGAAGGACAGCAGGAAGCAGAAGGACAACAGGAAGCAGTGAGAGAGGGCGAAAGGGAAGGAGAAGAGAAGACGGGTGACGAGACAGAGTCTCAGAGTAAAACAAGAGAGAAAGATTGTGCAGTCCATGATGGCGAAGAGGAAGAACATGGAGGCGACGGGGAAGCGAGAAAGGTACAAGGAGATCAGGATCAAGTCCAAGGAGTCGACAATGCCGTGGGGCAACGAGGGACAACATACAACCTCGATGGAACTTGGAGGAGTTGGGAAACGGGAGATACGAATGGTGAAGATGGCGAAGAAGGCGAAGAAAGCAGCACAAATTCTGGCGAAGGAGAAAGATTGGCTCGAGACGAGAACGGGGGCGCTGGAGACAGCAGAAAGCGAGCTTTGGAAGAGGACGAAGCCATGGACAACACACCCCTTCAAGAACACCCAAACAAGCGCAGTAAGACCGACAGAGGGGAGTATGAAGATGACGCAGTCAAGAACGATTCATTCAGTCGGACAAATGGCCTGGAGACACAAACACGACCAAGAACACCGTCGCTCAAGTCTACTACCCCTTCTTCCCCCAAAACGATCGAAATTGTCCGCCAGGTCAGTGTGGTGCCTGGGTTGGAAGGCACTGAAAGCGCAGTCTGGGATGCCGCCCGGAGAGACGCCGTCTTCACTTCACTCAGTGGAGCAGACCAGAAAAAAATGGTCTGTACAGCAGTGTCTCTTGCCAGTGAGAAGGGCATCAAAGAGCTTCAGCGCTTTGTGTGCGACACGCGCATAAACGTAAAGCAGAACGGTAAAAGCTTGGAATCTGAATTCGATCTCAGCGCCTCTCAATCTAATGCGGATACGCGGAAAGCCGACGGCACATTGATCCCGCGTGACAGCGGCCTCGCTCGTTTGACCGCCCTTTACCAACAGATCACAACTCTAGACAACACGGCCATCAAACTCTCTGTGACCAGACGCGTGAAGCTGGCTGCCATGGCACAATATCGCGAAAGTCTGTTGCAAGAAGGTGCGGGTAGAAAACAGGCCAAAGCCGCCAATCTGTGTTTGTTTCGCGCCATACATCCCGAGCATGCAGCGGTTGAGAGACCGGACGAGGCGAAAAAGTCTGTGGCGTTTGACGATTGGCAAAGGTTGCGGGATCGGCTAAGAGAAGGGAGGCGCTGGCTTGATATACGAGACCTTTTCGGTGGTGTTGGCGCCTTCCTGGCCTTGCCGTCGCAATGCGTTTCCGACAGATACGTCCAAAAAATGCAAGCCGAAAAGTTTGCTTCCTGGCTCCTTCTGCTTGATGTGGCATGGCGAGCACTGGACGCTCATGCTAGGCTGACCTTGAACGAGTTGGTACGAATGTCACTTGCCGGACAGCCTCTACCTGAAGCCTTTTTGGCGCTCGAGACGTTGAAGGCCGGCACTGGCACGGCCCTGGATAGCTTGTCTGGCATGCTCACCGGCTGGCCTTCATCTAACAGAATCTGTGGAGATGCCTGTGCCAAATTGATCGCCACCCCAACGCAGTGTGAAGAAGACAGCGGCGCAGCGGCTCATGAGGGCCATGCAAGTACCACCAGCACCACAAGTAGAGTAGAAGAGGCTGGAGATCTGGGACAAGTTTCGCAGATGGAAATGGTGAGGAGTGTAGAAGACGGATTGTTCGATGGTCTTGACGACATTGATTTCGATGAGAGCTTGAGCCAGGAATGAGCACACGCCGCCCAGCGCAACTACGCAATGTATTTGTATTTGACTAGTATTGGTCACACACTTCTATTCACGTTCAATTTTTCCTTAGTAATGGTATTCTCTAGCGGCGAATAGTAGCATTACAGTTACATCGCAGACGCCGCGATGTCCTCGTTAAAGGTGCATTGCAAGGCGTACTAGTCAATACCTTACCCTTGAACGCTGCTCATTCTACGTGATGCACCACTTTCAGTTGGACAGTCCAACTGAAATGTCTTGGCTCTTTGCCTCCGACTGTCGCGCTCTTGACGTGGTGCCAAGACATTTCAGTTGGACTGTCCAACTGAAATGTCTTGGCATTTTGCTTTCGACTACCGCGCAGTTCACGTGATGTGATACCCTACCCACAATTGTCAACTACTCTAGTATTCCACTCTGGAACCTGTCGCGTTCCAACGTTAGATCCTCCAGTCCTAAAGGTGCCCGTCTGAAACGTATCCCGTTTCAAAATTGCACCCTGCGGGGGTAAAGTTGCCGCGCCGGGAACGCGTCGCGAGTGCCGCCCCATCATAACGCCCTGAAATCCATCGTGAACTCTAAATCGGGACTTCCCCCCGCGTCAAAGTTGCTATCTTGGAACGTGTCGTGCCTTTAGCCTTCTTCCTCATGATCAGCTCGCACCCTACCTATCGACTACAGCTATGCCGTCGGACTTTGGCATTTGAAAGTCGAACAATCCCGAGTAGCTCGAGGAAGCTTTTGGGAAACTTGGTCTCTTTCTGAACCGACCGAAGCCATGCATCATCTGCATAGCGTGCCAGTACGCGCTCCATCCGTCGGCCGAAGCGGTGTCGAAACATCTGTATAGCGTACACGAGACACCCCTCCACGGCACGCAAAGGACAGAGCCGTGTGGTGGAGAGCTTACAATTTCCCAACCCCAGCACATTACCAGTGCGGCACGATGATTTGACACTGCACCCACACCTGAGTAGCATAGCAAAAAGATTCAAGGTTCCGTTCTCTGAACTTATGGAAGTTTGGGTGCGGCTTCAAAACCATGTCCAGTGTCTCAATTATACTCTCCAGTCAAGCTTTTGTATGTGTCATCTCCTTCTATCCTCTCCAGTCCATCTGTTATTTGCCTTTCCCCGGTACTTTCTCCTACTTTATTCCGCCTTGTAGAATTCCCGGCTGTTCCCACTATCTACACGGCACAGTCCCGCGCTTCCGAGCGGCACAATCTGGATCTCTACCCATCATGTTCCTCAAGTCCCAGCTCGGTATCTCTCTGCATCCTTGCCCAGCCCAATATCTACTGCACTGAACGGCCTAGTTCCTCGCTTGCATTCATGTCGGCAAATTAGCACGACTCGTCATGATGGATGCCAATCTGGAGTTTCATGCGGTCCTCGACACTTTCACCGATTTCTTGATCGTGGCGATTCATCAGATCCTCCACGAGCGCAAAATATACCTCTCTACAACTTTCCTCACCGCGAAGAGGTCTGACCTCTCTGTTCAACAGAGTCGGCACCCCGGCCTCTGCGACTACATCAATCACACGGCTACAGCCGTCTACCGTGCGATCTTGAGTGGGACGGTCAAGCGAATATCGGTAGTCATCTTTGTGCAAGATCTGCCGCGCGAGCAATTTGTCTTCGACATAACGAAACTGTCTCAGAGGATACTTGATACTGCAGGGAGGGAAATTGAGTTGGAAGAAAGATTCCCGTTAGTAGATGCCGAACAACAGCTGAGAGGCGTTCTAAGCAAACTCAGAGATTATTGCGTCTCGCTGGAAGCTCTGGATGAACACAGAACCTTCAATACGGTCATAGAGACGGATGATGATTCAACGCTTGATCCTGATGTTCGGCGGCAGTGGAACGATATGCCAAACATTTACACAGAGGACAACCGCCAAAGCGGAGAGCAGGTCTCGAACTATGTGAAGATCTGGAGTGTAAAAGCTGGTGCATTGGCTTTCGAAGTTTGGTACGAGTCTGCTCATACGGTATCGCCGCCGTCGTCATGTACACCGAGTCAGCCACAGGCGTCTGATGGGTCGACCTTTTCTTCACCGTCGGACACATATGGCACTTTCCTCTCCATTTAACGGGTTTGGTGATTCAGTCGTATTGTAGTAAGAATAGATTAGAACAGTATATCCTGAGATACCTGGCCAGACAGCTCAGCTCTTGTTGTGATTTCGCCGGCACTGTAGGCATCGTCAATTACTACTCGCCTTAGACAGTGTTAAGCCTCGTTGTCGGTAGAATAGTATCGGCCAGTGCTTATAATCGTCCGCAGAATGGCACAGGCTCCTGCGCTGGGTTGAGGGCGTTTCGAACGGCACTAGCCTCCTCACGATCGCGCTTGCGGAAACATACCGAAGCCCTAAGACGCCAGTTGGAATTCGGGACCCCTCGCGAGCTTTGGGTTGGCAGTCGCAGCGCAATGCCACGCGCCCGGGTTGCGACACACTGCGGTGCGATGCATGTCTGGTCGCGCTCCACCACACTTTTGCGACATTCACGATGCGTTCCAGAATCACCCCAGACCGCTCACACGTGGCAGAGCCAGACGGACAGCGACCGAGATATGGACTCCGTAAGAGAACAGCTCATCAAACGGTATCGGACGACAAGAGTTACAAGCACGCACCCAGACACCGAAGTCCACCGAAAAGACTCAACCGGACACCTGCCTCCTCGAGCGCGCATTCGCCATCTTCAATAGGCTTTACCAGAAAGAGAACGAAAGGAACGTCAGGACGAAGGCACACTCGAAAGCACGAGGGCAAAGCATGGTCTGCGGAGGCTATACTCGAGGAAAGCGATTCGCGGTACCTCATAAAGTATGAGCCTGTAGAAGAAGGTGCGCAATGTGAAGTATCATGGCAGCCAAAGCACTACGCAAACGCTGCACTTATTGCATGGTGGGAAGAGCGTAAGATGGAAATGGCCCTTGAGAATGGTAATGCTGAGCGTGACAACGTTCCGGACCTGCCGTCGGAAGACGATGAGGCCAGTGAGCACTACAACCCTGTGGAAAATCATGGCCGCCCTGAAAAATCCGTTACGGGCTCTCTATCGCAGGAGCGGCACGAAGGGGAATCGGAAGATACCAAGCAACACACAGTCAAGCTCGTAGACAAACGCACGTTTCAAGGCAACGAAGAACCCGCCCAGAACATCCTGCAAGATACTCCCACAACGGTCATCCCGCAATTTCCCAACGTTCTCATGCCCCCGATAAATGTGGCCGTTGCGCGAATGTACGACCATCACAAGCATAGAGAACTTCACGACTCCTCGCCTGTGGCGCTGAACAGTCTTGGAAGAGCATCTACAAGCCCCGGCCTCAAAGTCAGCGCAACCCTTCCAGCAGCTGTGGAAGACAGCCATCGCTGCGATAGATTCCAGCAAAGTAACGATATGGCTCCCGAGGCAGGATCTAGCAAGTCCGGGCCAAGATCACCCAAGGCTGCTTCATCGACAGGTCAGCATATTGGAACGTCGGCAAGCTCTCAGCAATTGCGAATGAACAATGGAAAACATCCGATGTACGCTCCGGTTCCTGATGATACCAAAGAATTGGAGTTTTCTCTTGTTCAAGCCGCGACCGCATGTGTACCGCAGAATCGCAATGACAACGCATCTGTGCAAGCTGCGCATGGCGCGCTAATCAACGATCATAGCCGAGCAGAAGACTCAGAAAAAGTTACAGGGGGTCAAGCCATGAACTGTGGTGGCCAGGGAAGATCTTTCCCACGCCCAGGTACCAAAATCAGCACACTTTTGTCACCGGTACCCCCCACTCCTTCGAATGACAACAAAGACAATGAGAGCACTACTCTCACCGGAAAAGACAGTGCCCAAGCGTCACCGAGGACGCTGGCTCATATTGAAGTTTCTAACATGAGAGGTTCCGCTATTTCTAATGCCTCACTGGGTAAGCTGGCGAGTGCAAGGGAAAAACTGCGATTACTACGTGGGTCAGGGGGGAGAAGACATCGAAAATCACGCTCTCTCATTCCGCAGTCGCCATAGATACGCATGATTCAAGTTTATCTGTGCCCGTTATAGTAGCTCATCTTCGTCGAGGTGTAGCGATTCCCGTCTTATGGCGGTGAACATTGTGCGGACCATCAGCTAGCCAAGATCGTGAAGTGAAAATCGGGCCAATTGCCTTAAAATTTTGTGAGCTGGTAACGCTTGACACTTGGCTGCTAACGTCAGCTCCGTATATAGCATTACGGATTCCAGCGCTAAGCTCGGTAGCACATGCTATTGGACGATACAGGTTTGCAAAGATGGAGCGAGAGGCAACGAAGTAGAAACGCACCGTGACAGAGAAATTCACCATGAATCCCGATTGGTCTGGTGTCACATGTCGAATGTATGGTGACTCACGAACAAGAGTGATACATCTTCCCATAGCATCTGGTATAACGTTAGATAGCTAGACCCGCAGTGTAAATCAGTGCGCTACCCTCGAGGAAAGTCAGAAAGCGACAAGCCCGCGTGACAGGCATCCATGGAAAAATCTGGTCATGGAACAGGGGTTGTCGTTGCACTCGGTGGAGGTGGCAAGTTATACATCGTGAGACGCTAGACCATGTGTACGCGTCAACTCCAGCCGTTGTTCGTTACGCTTCATTTAACTATCAATGATCAATGGAAGAACTACGGAATTGCACAGTGGTGTTTCCAGGCCGTGGTGGACTCCGCTCTTGGTTCTCTTAGGTCACAATAGAGCTCCAAAGCTTACTAACAAGACCAAAACAGCCAATACCAGCATCATCCGCGACGCGCAAGTCAGACTACGATATATCGTCCATGTCGCATCTGTGAATGAGAGCTTTTTCGATAGCCAAGTTACAGTACTCCTACCCGCAAAGCTCGTCTCACCGACAGCACGAGCGTGTGTTCGAACATCTTCGATACAGCTCGCACAAAACCGAAAAGTCTTTTGCTCCGTGTGATGATCACACCCATCATCTTTGGGCGGTGTAGCAGATGATCCTTCTCGAGCGTGAGTGATTTCTCTGCAGAGCGTTCTTTGCTGAAATCGTGCAGTGGCACGTCGTTCGAAATCCTGACTCTCAGCAAGAACTCGACCGACGGCTGAATGCTCTTCGACCTGCAGCTGGAACATCTGTATTCGCTTTTCTTTTGCGATCACCCTGAGCCTTTCTTGGTCCGAACTGAAGTGTGCAGAGAGATCTTCCACGTGGTCTGTCAACGAATGATGGATGTCAAAGATCTTCTTTGCAGATTCTCCATCGTCGAGGAAGTTTAAGAGAGACTCGGCATCCTCGAGTAATAACCGGACCTCAAGAGCGGTAACTCTCTGCCGGTGCACGGCCATATGCCTGAGCTGAACAACAGAGCCGAGTACCGCAGACAGAGGTCTGTCAGACGCTTCACCTTTGGAGTTCGGTAACAGATCTTTCCTCTTGCGCAAGATCTTGACCCAGTCGTTGAGCTCGACACATTGTGCACAATCCCAACCCTTATCTCTTATGACATCTTGCATCTTGTCACTACCAAATTTGAATAGGGAGTCTTCCAACAAATTCTGCGCTGTTACCAGAAGGGTGTGTTGTAGGCTGCATGGAAGGTAAACAAGATTGAGCGATGAGATGACTCCGTCCGCGTTGAGGAGCTCTCTTCGAGATGTTCCACTGAGGACGTTGTGTGGTGTAGGATCTGCGAAGTAGTTGTTGTCAACGTACTGCAAGTATGTATCCAAGCGGCTGGCTCCTACCTGACATGTCCGTACTTGTTTTTGCTTCTTCCAGAGTACTGGAGGAAGCCATCAAAAATGGGTTTGGTGTTTCATCGGAAGGACCACTTTGATTGGGTTCTAACGCTCGTTCTTCCGGACCTGTCTGTACAAACATCAGCATCTGCAACGATCAGAGGACTGCAATCGAATGCGGATACCCTTGACCGGAGTGACCCTTCGTTCACGAGGCGTAGCGTCAATCTGCAAAGCTCCTCCAAGCCATGTGTCGCTATCAACCTCCCCACGGTCACGCTTTGTCTCTGTGCTTGCAAGCGCTGCCGGACCTTCTTGAGTTTCATGGGTGGCTTTGCCCCCTCGAAGATAGGGCGAAGATCGGAGCACAATTGCTCGTTGTCGGATCTCGTCTCTTCCATATTTTCTTCGGATATGCTGCAGGCTGTAGGAGTGACATTGTAAAAAACCTATCAACTGGAAGACAACTGGAATATAAACAACCGCGAGTGCCATGGAGCGCTCGGTCAATTCTGCAACGAAACGTCATGGGTATGCTTTGATACCTTCAGGTGCCTCTATGGGGTATGTAACGCACGTGCCTGCTGCTTTAAGTCTAGAGTTTCTTGCATTCCAAATATTCCCTCTGTACCGTAGTAACGACTGCATCCTTACTGAGGTGATAGGATGCCTGGGCCAGCGATGACATAGCTATAACGTTAGTGAATCATGATAGTCTCTTGATATTTCACCGTACGATGGGAGCGTGGCAGGTGCACAGATCCGGCCGTATGATCAATCAACGCCTGATCTTCGCCCATTATCATGCCGTGCAGGATTTCAACTATATATCGCAGACCATGGACTACCATTACAGTGATGTACCTCTACCGTCACTCAGCTCGTGATTGTGTATCAATACTCACACTGGCTCTACGTACTATCAGGAGACAAGATCACTCTCATCATGGACGACATCGACGCGTTCTTTGCTTCGTTCCCCAACTTCCAATACAGACGGAACGCCTCTTCGCCCCAGGAATTTCGACGAATGTGCCGGTTTTTCGAATGGAGAAAAGATTCCAACGACATGTACCCGGTCGAGCGAGATGAAGCTAGCACAAGATTTCGCATAGCAATGGTCCGCACCTTCAACCAAAAGTTTGGAGAACGTGTAGACGTCAAACGAGCGTGGTCATTCCTATGCACGATTCTTGGAATCGCGCCGATACCAAACACAGTTGCGGAGTTGAAGGAAGTAAGATAAGCTAAACAATCCGTCGCGGACGTTTGTGACTCTTGAATCGAAAACTAATGCATTATAGGCAGTACTTCAAACCCACGTCAATCTATCAGATCTGCTGGATAGTGTACGGACAGGATCACCAGTGGAAATATTCGCAAGTCATGCCGATTTGGTCAGCTACACTCGAAGGGAGGGTCGTTACTTTCCCAAAGAAGATGCTTGTGCGGGTGGACTGTTGAAGTATCTGCTCCGAGAGATTGATAACACGTATCATGGACATCGTGGCAAGAAAGTATCCAGAAGAAAGAAGCACAGCGTTTCATGATGCAATCAGAGGGCGTGAATATAGCCGATGCAGTGAATGAAAGGATTGGAGTAACCAAAGAGTATCTTGATCCATGATGCCACAGGGCGACACAACAGACAATGAAATAACGGCGTCTAGAGAACTTTTGAACGAACAAGATGCGGTGCACTGTGCTCCTCCTGTGCAACCCGAGTAGCTCGCCAACATCAGAATAGGACATCGTATGTCGCACCTGGCTCTTCGGCGAACGTAGATATTGCTTTTTCTTCCAGCCTTTCAAATTTTGAAGGGTCGGAAGACCAAAATTCGCCGTTGATAAGGATTTTCATGATTGGTTCAGCACCTGCGCCCAGTCGAACCAGGTAGTCTGGTTGAAATTGCTGCAGTATCCCGATACAACGGGAGATATGAACCTCCGGAATGTCCATCAATCTAAGGTCGTATGAGCTTACACCTTTGATGAGTGCTCTTTCAGACTAGACATACCTGTTGAGATGACAGCTGGTCCCGAAAGGATCAGCGTACGGGAGAAACGCAAGAATGCCGAAGCCGAAAGCGTTGCAAAACAAAACAAACTTCGCAGCTGATTGTCGCAGCCTCTTGACGCATTGCCGTTCTACTCGATATTCTTCAGAGCCTGGAACAAGATGAGGGTAAAGAATTCTCATCTTCTTGTCGATGACGGTGGTCTTGGCCAAGTTCAGAGGATTGCCCGAAGAAGTGTTCTGTGATCCGCAAAAACTTGTTTGTGTCTGGATCATGAAACTCCCTGGAGGATGGGTCAAATCGTCTCTATCGTCCTCGAAGAGTCTTACGATGTGGCACATCATGAGCAGTGAGTCGGCTGCCAAATTCTCGCGGAGCCTCTTGACGATCCGTAGGCTATCTGCACTTGACCTTGCGCCCCCCAGGACGGTGTCGTCTACGCTTTTTCTTGCTCGCAGATCGCAAAGGGCTCTTTTGAAATTTATCAAAGACTGAATACTTCCCAAGTAGTTAAAAATCGTACGCAGATGCTTTGAATGCGGGTCGTCAATAGCTCTGCCAATTTTCTCATCGAGCCTGAGAAGGTGGTAGATCCGTGAAGCCGCTGGCCTGAACATAGGTTCTGAAGATTGATGTATTGTGGTAGAACTTGATGCAGGCATCGTGGATGGTGTATCGCTCCGTGGAACCGAGGGCTGTGGTCGTACATGCTGTGTTACATGCAGTAATTGAACCTGGTTTTGGAGAGTTCCACGCGTCTCGGCTGATGGAACAGATATGTTGTCGTCTCGAACGATGCCAACAATAGGCTGTAATCCTTGACAATTCTCTTCTGCTCCATCGACATTGATCCATTCGGACAGATCAAATAGATCTGATTCCTGCTGGATGATTCGGACGTCATCAGAACCTACGTTTGTTAGCTCTATCTTCTACGTCGCTGATAACACCCGTTCTGTACCAGTTTCCTGTGGTTCTGCTTGTAAGAGATCATAAAACTCGAAAGGTTCTACTTGGACAGCTGGGTAGTCGAACGTGGCAGCTTCGATTGTGCTCCAGATGAATGGGCTGTCTGTGCTCCCTGGCGGACGTATGAGATTGGGAGGATCGGTCGAAAGTGATCCCAAGGAACATGTTCTTTGAGACGGTCAGTTCTTGACTCCGATGATCTCTTATCGTTGATCGACATACCCGAGTCGAGTGAGAAGGTCAGCGATTTTCTCCAGTGCGTATTCCATATTCTCCTTCCGAGCGCATAGGTCTTCAAAGACAGCGGCTACGATTGCACTGACAGTTGAAGCGCGAACGTTCCTGGATGGTCTTTCATCACCTTGCCGCACGCTTTTTTGGATGAGAGAAGTGAGATTGAGGTTGTCACACGCAGCCGCACGCTTTTCTTTGCTGCTCGCCCACTCTGCCCTCCTCTGAGCGATGCCTGCCGAGAGTCAGTGACCCTGCACTTCTAAATATAAGTTCCTGCCTTATCATACAACGAGGTTCCGTTCCCACTACCGAAGAATAACGTTTTTCCACCATTTCCGTGATTGTTACGCCGAATTGTGCAAGAGCTCGATTTCCGTCTTCTGCGACTTCATCATAGGCACTTCGATGGGCAGCTTTGAAACAGAGGATAAGGCGGCTGACATCCCTGAAGTGATAACCCAGCTGGTGCTGCACGAAATGTAGCTGTTCAGTTTGTAATATCATGGTGTAGAGCGCAAAGTTCCTTGGGGCGTCCTGGATATCTACCGTCGACGTAGGACTAAGGTGTGGAAACAACCGAAGCTGATATGATACAGCTCCGACTTTTTGTGCTGCTCATCATCGCACTTGCGGGCGACTCACATGCTTAAAACGCATGTAGGACCCTTCAACATGCATAGGAAGGGAACATGCGAGGGGAATGCGCGACGAGCTGATTGGGGACGATCAACAGCTCCTCATATGGTTTCTTTCTCCACGCGTCGTAGATAGCATCCAGAGCTATCACGCAATGAGCCGATGGGTCTACGTACTTGCAAGTGACAGCATTTCGGGTGTACACAGGGATATTACCCCGCAATACATCTTCGAAAGCTGACATATGGCAAGCTAAGCTGTATCAGGAACTAACGGCAGCGACGGTCGTAATGTACGCATATGGAAAGGTTTGAGACGTGCCACGTAAGCCCAGGTCCGCATCCCCAACCAGTGAACAGGAGTGTGTGTTCTCAGATTCGGACGGCTTTATGACGAGTGGTGGTACCTCTCATCCATCATTCGTTTGCGCTCTTGCATGCCTGCTGCAGGAAAAGCTGACAGGTGTGTACGGTGCTTGCGCACAACACCACATGGTTCCTTCCGTCATGATATCAATGTACGATGAGAGGAGCGAATTGAGGTTCAACACATCTCGAGCGATAACGCAGGAAAGTATACATTCGTTTCTTGCGCTGAAGAAATTCGAAATTTTGTAGGCGCTCCTAGTGGCATTCCGCCACCACACCCTACTTCCTGCTTTCCATCTACCGACCCTGGCATTCACTCGCAACCCTGACACAGTCATGACCTCTGGCATAGTTGCAGCGTCCGCTTTTGTTCAAAACACTCTGGGTTATAGCTTCACAGACACGCATTTGCTTGAGGAAGCTCTAGACTCGACAGGGTTACGCTCACCTGGTTCAAATGGACGACTCGCAATGATCGGTGACTCTCGACTCAAGGATGTGATCCTTGATGATTGGTACGCAAGTGGAGCCAGTAAAGGTAGCTAAGATCGGATACCTGATAGTCAATTTGCACTCAGTTTCTGACCAGTCGACTACATATAGGCACTGGTCAACGACTCGTATCGACTATTGGGAGCAACCCAAACTTGGCTCGCGTCGCACGACAAATCGGCCTTGATCGCGGCTATATCAGTCTCAACCCCGGACACATGGGTCTACCTACTGATAGTGTCCTTGCCACAACCGTGGAAGCCGTTCTGGGTGCGATATACTGGGATTCCAGGAACGAACGAAACGTGAGAAATGCCATGATCCAAATGGGACTGATTGCAGAACCTCAACCTGGTGTAATCTAGGGACATCTCAGGGAATTGTGAGTGTCCCAATTTGTCATATCTGCCTGTTCCAGGGACTAATGTCTTGTCATTGATCGCAGCACATCGAACCAGACATTACTGATAACCCTAAGCAGTCGATGGCTACGAGCGTAAGCAAGCCTTCACCTGGAACGGCATCCTGACTGCGCCGTCAAAATCATTTCAATGACGACAGAAATGACGGCTTCTCAGATTACTGTGGCAAATACGACTCTGAATGCGGATGCTGTGAACATTTCCATTTTCAAGCAGATGTGTAGCTCCTGGCACAGGGTCAATTCACTTTGTTCGTTTAACAAGTGTCAATCCGTCTTGACTGTAAATCTGAAGGGGCAGAGGTCTTACGGCCGGCGCACCTCGGGATGGCAAATCACCTATTGACCTTTGTATCGGATCCACCATGTATGGTTCGCTAGGTACGGCACGTCGCTGCGGAATTAAAACTAGACTTGTATTCAAAAGTACGCCCCGGTTCCAAAGGCGAGAACGATGATCTGATTGGCCATACAAATTGTATGGCGACCCTCAAGATGACCGTGTCGCCAACGTGAACGAGGCCCCTGTGTGCAAAAGATGCAGTCAGGTCAGCTTTGCATGCATATACCAATTGATACCACACTACGAGTTCTTTACATCGCCGATGTGGAGACAGCAGGTAGCCATCGCGTCAGTTTCCAGTTCGAAAACACCAAAATCTGAAGTCGAGCCATGTGAGCGCTGTCAGCCCCCGCTGGACCCCACTATAATCTAGCCAAAGCTCAGTCACTACAGATAAGTGTGTTAGCCGAGAGCTTATAGTCTTTATAGCTTTAAAATCCCGCTCTTGCTCTGATCTCCCTCGGTACAATTCACCCTTTGCACCCTTGCACAACATTCTCGCCAATATCGCCTTAGCCACCACAAGAAGACCGTTCCATATGGCAGACGCTCGTATAGACGGCGCACTCGCCGTGATTGCAGTGCCCTTAAATAGACGGTTGGTCTGGGAAGCCTTGCAGGCCGCCGGCGCTTCGGTCGACTTTGTTGACGGCCAGTACCTCCCCGAGGGCAACAAACCTCTCGCAGGTGTCGGCGATCGCGTCCTCGCACTGATTGTCGCAGACAATGCAAGGGACGATGGGCTCAGAATCGGTAGGCTCACATTGTCAAAAAAAGAGCGGGTATGTCTGATCACAATGCAGGTCAAACCAGCCAGCGAGTTCAGACAATCGGAAACAATGGCACGCTGGCTTCACTTTGCGATTCGGCCGGTTTGACACCTTTCATCAACCGCAACCCCAGCGATCTCTATGTCGCACCCAGTACCAAAGCCGCCACAGTCGAAGCAGTCGTTGGCGCAGCGTACAAGCACGATGGGATCATATGCGCTGCACAGGTTATGCGGAACTTGAACATCATCTGATACTGAATGAGGTAATGTCGATTCCTTCCCAAGACTCAAGAAGCAAACTTTTGTGAGCGCTAACACGGACACCGTCGCAGCTTCTCCTGGGCTTCCAAGCTCTATTTCGAAAGTGGCCTTTCAGTATTCTTAAGCTATGCGTATTTAGTGGAAACGGCATGCACTGTCCAGAAGTCTCGGATGACAGCCAGAAAGAGCGGCCGAATCTTCTGTCTCTCCCCCTTGGTGTCTCGATCTGATCTTGACATTTCCCCTTATCCGCAGGTTCAAAGGGGACTGTTAGGGTCCTTACGAAAGAGAACTCGGAAGCCCAGATGACGTTGCCTACTTTCGGGTAGACCACCAGTCCGCCGCTGGATCGAGACCCAAAGTTGACGTCTTCTTACGGGCCCGAGCTTCGACGAAAGGGACTTCAATTGACCTCAAACGTGGTATCCTTCATTTGTCCAGAGAAGACGTGCGAGTGGGGGCGTGCTCCAATCTTCCTTCGAATCGTAGCCATGTTCGGGCAGCAAACTTATCTAGCTACTCTTTAGCACCAGGATCGAGCCGCACTGAGTTAATCTCAGAAATCACGTAGATCTGTTCAATACAGCGTCGATAGGAATAGTTAAGATCTTCTGGCTTGTGGCTTGGAACGCGAACGTTCCGTCCAAACAACGATATTCATTTTTGATGCAACGACATCTTAATTGTCTTTCTAGGCGATATTCATTTTCACGCAGCACGTGTATGCTTCTGGCTAGACTCGAAGCTGTCGTTCAAGACGCACTTCGAGAACAGGATGGCGAACGCCAAAGGAGCCCTACAGCGGGTATCTAGTCTCAGCAGGAGCAACGGTGGCTTGTCCGTCAGCTTGATGAGACGCGTGGTCGTGGCCGCGGTCACCTCCGTCGCATTGTACGGATCGGAGATCTGGTGGAGGGGCCAGAAAGACAGATTGGAGAAGGTACAAGTATTGCTGAACAGGCAGGCAAGGGCCATCACAGGGCTGTTGCGGTCAACCCCTCGAGCTTTTCTCGAGACCGCATCGTGCTTACCCACCGCACAAGATCTCCTGGACCACCGCCAGACTAGGTTCGCAGTGCGAGCGCTCAATGCGAACGGAGACCACCCTACGCAACCAGCTCCTGCCTGCTAACTTCCGAATCGGCGAGCTTCACCGTCATGAGGGAGCAACAGGGCAGCCGTCAAGTATCGGGTGGACGAGATCGGAAAAGACGCACCGATCGTTCGGTAGCAGGCTTGCACAGCAGATAGTGAGACACGTCAGCTACGACACCGAGTATGGATTCGAGCTTTCTCGCAAGATGGACTCACCTGCAACAAGTCCGGTGATCCGGACTCAACGCTACCCACAGACGCCACAAAGAATGCAACCCGACCATCCGCAGCAACTGACACTGTTCGTGAGCACAGCAAAGGACGTGAGCTTCGGGGCCGGTGTCGCATGGAGAGAACAATATGCGTGGAAGACGAAAGCGTCATCGTTAGGCAACTACACCACAACGACCGATGCTGCATTGTTCGCAATCGGCATGGCTGCTAAGAACCTCATCTCGGTACTCTCGAGGGCAGACCACAGCTTTGCCGAGGTCGTGACAGAGTCGCGGATAGGACTGACTGCTGTTGAAAGCAACGGACGATGGACCCTACCAATCATCGCCGGCATCCAAAAACAAACACAGAGAATTGAAGACGCAGGCGGCCGAGTGATCTTGACATGGCTTCCCGATGGGAAAGATGTGGAGGGTTACAAAATAGCAAGAGGCGCGGCGCAACGAGCAGCGACGCAGCAACCCAAAGAATTGCGATCAGCCTCCCTGTCATACGTGAAGCAAGCCATCAAAGAGAGATGGAAGCCCACAACCAAGATCGACAAACACATCAGAGACGCAAAGAAATCAATTGCAGCTCGATATCTGCAGCTCAAGTCTGGTCAAGCGATCACGGGAGCTCACCTTCTAAGAATCGGCAAAGTCCAAAATGCACAATGCTGGTGGTGTGGTGGGAACAGTCAGACTGTCAGCCACTTCTTGCTGGAATGCCGGAAGTGGCGAAGGCAGCGCGATTCTATGCTGCGAAAACTATGCGCGAGAAAAGTCTCGGTCAGCGAAAGACGAGACCAAGCAGACCTGAAGATCCTGTTCAGTGACGAGGCCACTGCAGAAGTCCTCCGCTTTATCGACAACACAGAAGTGGGCAAGAAACTCGCTGAAGAAAGGTTTAGTGATGACACGTGGGACATCGAACGGTTGGACCGGAATGCGGATGAGGGGGAGGAGACGTTGGAAGGCGGAGGGGAGCAAGGAGGGGGACGAGACGTGACAGCGGCAGGAAAATAGGAGGGCACAAAGCCCAAAAGCAGTGGCGGCTCGGGGGAGTCGGGACAGCGAGCAGGATTGTACGGTAAAAGACTGACGCGAGAGCACACATAGAAGCCACAGAGATTGTCGTGAAGATAACCGACATGCCATAAGCTATATAGCTTGAATGCGCCGCCCCAAACTGAAGGCGAATTTCAGTCACCCCGGTCTCCGTGAGTCAGAGTAAGACCGAGCAGTCGATGAATACCTCGCAAAAGACGGCACCAATATCTTCAGAGAAGCTCGGGACCCGGAAGTACACTACGGAATCATCGCTTCCAGCAACACGCTCGTGAAGTCCAGTCGACAAAG
>Ga0265797_10004607_pt1 | contig 20918 bp, 19 predicted proteins | sample P2T30metagenome_FD_192433 | JGI IMG/M metagenome (GOLD analysis project Ga0265797, IMG submission 192433) | Plant litter microbial communities from East Loma Ridge, Irvine, California - P2 T30 | ecosystem: Environmental > Terrestrial > Plant litter > Unclassified | place: USA: California...
TGAGTGAAAGTGATGGTGGTGTGGCGCCTGAAAGCGTTTGGGCTGATATGGCGGAGACGGGGTCGATGGACGATAGCATTCAGCGTATGGAGAACGATCAAGATGGTAATATCATCGCAGTCAAGGATTGAAAACCGATATCAGGCCAGCGAGAGACGAGCGGTGGTGTACAGCTGTATCGTCGAGAGCTGTACTTCTACCACCAGACACAGGCACAATCCTCATCATCGTCGCCACCGAAACAGCGCCAGCATCTCTCACCCCCAAAACCACCTTCCTCCCTCCAAACGCTTTCGCAGCACGTCAGACCAGTGGCCATCATCCATCATACTATCCTTAGGGCACTTGTTAGCCCTCTCCTCCTCCGACAACAGTGATATATCCCGCAGGAGATCATCCTGCAGCTTCCCAAGCCGCCGAACGATCTCCATCGCCTCATGGGCCTCCAACCACTGCATTCTGGCAGTATCTTCCTCGCTCGCCTCATAATCCTCCCCATTCTCCTCCAGAGCGATCGACTCGCTCTCGTCGGCGGTCATCTTCTCCTCTCCGGCACCATCCTCCTCTCCCGCCCCATCCCCGCTCTCCTCCTCCCCCTGAGCACCCTCTCCACTCTCCCCGGCCTCATCATCGTCACTCTCCTCCTCCCACCTCGCAGCATCCCCAGCAAAAACCCTCTTCGCCAACTCCTCCATCTCCTTCCCATGCTCTCCAATAAACCTCAAACACCCATCGAGGTCCTGCTGTTTCTGCAGGTGCAAGTTCACATCCAACGCCACCGAGAGGCCTACGCTCGCTCCATCGCCACGCTTGCGGGCATACTGCTGCAGCGACGAGAGCAGCTCGCCGATGTCGTCTTTGATGCCGCAGATGATGATGTCGATGTCGGCGAAGAGGGCGGAGTCGACGGAGGATGGGCTCTCGGCGGTGGCGGGCGCAGCGTTGATGTTGTTGTTGCTGTTGGTGGGAGGAGGACCAAAGGGAGGAGGACCGCCAAAGGGATTGGTGTTGGAAGACATTGTTGTGGGTAATGTTGTGGTGGGTGGTGTTGGTATTAGCATATATGGATGCGATCACCCGGGAGAAAGCTGGAATATGAGGTGGGTGGAACGAAATTATCAGATTCTACGTCATCAGAGGCATGAGGTGAGATCTGAGGGTTCGGTCTCGCATTGGTCTCCACGATAAAAGGCTCCTATATGCTGATTTTCTGGAGGAAACCTGTCTGCGATGCCTCAGAGAGCGTGAGTACGTCTCATTGGCGGCAAAACGAAAGAGCTGCAGCAACGCTGAGGATACCAGCACACCCGATTTTCATTTTCACGGAGATATGCGAGCCACTGGGAAAGAGGACACTATATTGCGGCTATTACGATTGATGAGAGAAAGACAGTCAACTCCTCACATATACCACGACTCGGATACGCATCACGATTACTCTACGATTTTAGCGTGAACATAAATGCTCTCATCTGATGGAGCAAACCGTTCAACCTGCCAACTCGAGGCAGCGATCATGTGCAGCAGTGTTCTAGGCGCCGCACTGCTCACGGGCTGCGAGACGGTGCAGATATAACCTGACAACTGTAAGTAAGACTCCCAAGGAGCTGTCCGTAGGGTGTACCATTCTGCTTTCACCAATCTTGCATCTTATCATGCGTCCAAGATATTAAAATGCCTCCAGTCACCATGATTTTGAGATTCATGTTTGCAGAAAAAGAAAGTCTGAACCGTGCCATGTTCTCGGGACATGACGTCCAGTCAGTCAGCCGCCGGCAAGCGGACTTCACCTCCTCCAGGCTCCGCTTACAACAATCGGGAGCCTCTACCACAACGATGTAGCCTTTTGGACACACATATCCCTTCAATGCAACAAAGCAAAATGCAAGTAGAGAAAGAAAGCATGAGTGTCGGTCTAAGAAGTACTTGCCAGGGCCTTCTCTTGGAAGAAGAGCTGGGCTTCTGCGGAGAAGGTCATCTCAACCAAGGTTGTCTCGGACGTATAGTTGTTCTACACAAGATACATGTTTGCCGACATTCTACATGTACACTTCCAAGCGCTGGCCGGAAACTTTGTAATCTACTGTGCTGCAACGATGTGGTATTCCAGGCGCAAATGCCCTTATGGAAGTCATCATCTTGCTGACAGCCGGCGAACGAAAGTCTTCGGCACCGCTACCAGAGTCAGCCATTACATTGGTATTGCATGCGTTATTCACTTCTTGTGCTAAGCTGACTGCCCATTTTGGGACCCTTTAGCTCCTCTGCTGTGTGTATTTTGCTCAATGATCTGCTCTTCTTGGAAACCTTTTTTAATTCGGGGAAGGCAGGTTGTGATTGGAGCTGGAGTGGCGAAGCCCGCCGACGACCGTCCAGATACCCACGGACTGGTACTCAGGCTGTAGCTGTACCTTGGAGAAAATCGGTCAAATTGTCATGCTACGGCGAGGCTGAATTGTACCGTTATTTCACGCCCTGCCAGTTTCATCTTTTGATGCTATGCCTGCCTGTATTCCTTGCCATCCTCATTTACTTCACCGAATCCCAAAATGGAAAACGCTGCTCTTGGAAATTGGGTTCCTTGCACTTGCTGCCGTCTTCTTCTCCGGCACTGGCGAGGAGAAAGAACAATGATCTCCATACCTGCCTGCCATCCCTGCACAATTTTCGAGTCTGCTCAAGGATGCGGTAGATCTGTCCGCCTGAGAATGTGGAGCAAGGTGTTCTGATGTTCGAAATTTTTTGAATAAGATTGTCCAATGTCAACTCTATCTTGCACCACCGTCCCGCCACTGAATGTGGATCCTGCCCGTATCCTGTAAAACGCCCTGCCTTCAAGCAAAAGTGTTCATGCTTCTGGCCTTGTGCGTCGATATTGCCGGACCAAATCTGCCTTTGCCACCCGCTTTCCCGAGCTAATTGATCCTGTGCTTTGGCTTCCTTGCCGTCTGGTGCCTTTTGTTTTCTCTGCACTCCCAAAACGTCTCTTGAAAATCGTCTTCCGCGGGACTCTCTGCCCCTCGCATACTATCCAGCTTCGCCGCCAACATGGCCGGCAGAGCTTTTGGCTTGAAAATTTGCTGCCCTCGCCACCGGCTTTTTTGTGACAAGTGTGCTTGTGTGATTGTCTCTTGCTACTCGAGAAGGGAAAGCCCTGAGGGTATCAAGTCGCAGGCTCGGCCATGCTGGCAAGAGGATTTGCGAGGATCTTGGTGTTCGAGTGGCGAGGAGTTGTGCCGTTTGGCTTCGCCATTGTGCGTGCTCGGGGCTCAGGATCACGAGGGCGATGTTGTCTTTGCAGGATGCTTGCTCGAAGAAGCAGTGTTTGGTTGCGAGGCGAGGATGTGCCGCAGCATGGAGGTTCGGTGGTGTCTTTGGCCTTCGTGATGTGGTGTCTCGCGGTGGCCTGGAGGCCTTGAGGATGATTGAGGAGGGCTTTGCGTGCACGGCGAAGAAGCTGCTGGCAAAGATGATGGAGGAGGCTGCTCTCGTGGTGGCAAAGTGGCTGTTTCGCTTCTGCTTGCTGCGTGGTTGCGGCCTTTTAGATCTGTTTGCTGTGGCGGACAAGGAAGAGTGGCGAGGAAGAAACAACGTAGTACAATTGCATAGCTACTTGCAATACACTTCTGCCTGTCCCTCGCATTGCGTCGTTGCTACAATGAAATAGTCGTACAATCTCTGTGAGACGACGCAATTGCCCCTCTGCGTGGCTGCTCGCTGCGGCCTTGCGGCAAACACCTCCGCGAGCTTTGGTATGCGGCTTGCTGGGCTCCACAGCCACGAGGAGTCTCTGTAGGAGCGTCGAGCTGGTATGGCCCTTGCCAATGGCTCGCGGAGTGTCTTCGAGGCATAGGCAAGGCCCTCCAACTGTGTTTGTGCCCTTGCGAGCTCCCTGTAGCCCTGGAGACCCTCGCCGCCGTAGAAGCGAAGGCTGCTATACCGCAACGTAGGCTGTACAGCTCCACCAAGACCACGAGTTTCCTCAATGAGCCCGGGAAGGGATCGGTATAGGCGGTATGGCCTCGCAATGGCCTACCGGACCTTCCCATACCCATCCGCACCCTCCTCCGAGCGACGACAAGGTCCTCCCGAGCCTCCCTGCTGCCATACTGCACAGCCAGGCAGAGCTTAGCGGCGTCTTGGCGCTGTTTTCGACACTTCCTCGCTTGACGTTTCGCTGTTGACTTTCTTCCACGACGCTCACAACTTGCACCCATACCACCACGCAGCACCACCATATCTTCTTCAAACCACACAAAAATTCTCACGGACCCTCACACCATCTCCATCAACATGCCTGGCATGTTTCGCTGGCTCGGCCGGTAAGTGCGCGGTCATGGCAGTGAGCGAGGGCTGGCGGCGATGAAGACTTCGCGGTCGCACCAAAGTCGCTCTCGCCACCCAACACCACAACAACATCACGAAGCATGCTGACATTACCTTCGTAGTGCTTGGGACAAGCACCAGAACAAGGCCCTCGTGCTTTGGAACGTCGTGGGTTTCGGCACTGTCGCCCACCTCACGGTGGAGACGTGGCGGAACGGGGCGGACGTCTTTGGCCCCGGTGACACCTTTGGCCCCGGCGGCACCACCGTTTCGCCCGGCCCGACCATCCAGGGCATGGATGTAAGTACCATCACCATCATCAACATGTTCATCAGCATGCCATTGAAGTGCAGCAATACTGACTAGTTTGCAGATCCCTGTGCCGGAGCGCGTTGAGCGCACCAAGCGCACCTCCGCGGAGAAGGAGGAGGAGAAGAAGGGCGGTGGCCCGGAGGCTTGATTGCCCTCCACCACTGTTCATCGGGTATGTATCAACTCCATCACCGCTCATGGTATTTGCGACATGACTGACTTTGACAAACAGAGGCCTCATGGCCGTGTGGCGGCGGCCTCGCTTGGCACACTAACGATGGTGGTGGCCTCGCTTCGCACACCAACGATGACACTCTCCGTCAAAAGTTCGAAGAGTTCGGTCAGGTCCAAGAGGCCGTATGTGCTCCTTCATCCATCGCCACGCGACCCTTACTGACAAGCGCAGATTGTCGTCAAGGACCATGACACCGGTCGCAGCCGTGGTTTCGGCTTTGTTCGCTTCTCCCAAGACACCGAGGCTGACGCCGCCATCGCAAACATCAACAACGACTGCCTGGCTGCCCTTCACCATCCCCATTGCACGATTTGACGATTTTCCTTCCCTTCGACGATACCCGCAGAGAGCGCGCACAGCAGCTCAGGTCCAACAAAGACCACAGCATAGCACAGCATAGCACAGCATCATGACAAACACTGTTTATCATCACTCCTTCCACTTTGCCTTCTCACTTTGCACAGCAGCCAATCCTGGCAAGAGCGAGCGTTCTGCCCTCTGTAAGTCCTGCCATCTTGACATCGCCGACTCGCCACTTCGCCTTCTGCGACATCCTGGACCTGGACCTCGCTGGCACGGAGTGTGCTTGGCTGCAAGGTCAAGCTCACTCCGGTAAGCCCAGTATCGCCGGCGGCAAACCATCACCGCCTCCCTGGTACTGGCTATCTTCGCACGACGCATGCATCTCGTTCCGCTGTTGGCGACGTTGCGACCGAGCCTCTCAGCACAGACCTGAGCGCCCTTCCACCGGCACCGCTCAGGCTGGTCCTGGACAACTGAACGCTGGACCCTCATCATGCTGGACCTCCCACCATCCAACGGCGGCTGCGCAAGATAAAGATACGAATACCCTGCGGCTTTGAGGAGGACACCCGGTAAGATCTTGTCTGTTTCCGTGTTGGTAAAGCCTTGGCTGAGTCTTCGCGATGACACTGTCCGCACAACCTTTCGTGCTTGCAAGGCCTTGGCCGAGCTCTCACGAAGATACTGACATCACCATTCTTCCCCTTGCAATACTTTCGCGGAGGCAAAGCCCTGGCTGAGCCTTCGTGATGACCCATCACCATCATCCTTCGCCGCAACATGCTTTCGTGGTGGCAAAGCCCTGGCTGAACCATCACGATGATCCATCCTCGTCGTCATAATCATTGCTGTCCTGATCGTACAATGTTTCCGCGTTGGTAAAGCCCTGGCTGAGCCCTCGCGATGCATTCTAATGTCGCAGCCTCTCTCTCGCCACCATCTCCAAAACTGGCCTGAACCTGGATCTGGCAGCAACCCAACCCGGAACTGGATGCAACACCTGCTCTCGGTCGAGGACGTCGCCGATGCTCACATCAGCCAGCTCTCATTTCGCTATACCCGAGGCTGTCGCCGTTGATAAAGCCCTGGCTGAGGCTCCTGCGCAGACCAATGGTTTCTACGTCCTTATTGCTGTGCTGTGGGCATCTGACTGAGACCTTGAGCTCATGGGTTTCCCTCGACGTCGCCTCGCAGACTGCTTCAATGCAGCAGAGCCATGTCGAGACATCCTACCTCAACCACCCGTCCCTCATCGTGGATGCAATAAGGCTGCAAAGCCTGCGCATCAAGACGTTCGCGCACTGGGAACCTGGAGCCGAGCATGCCTTTAGCGCTGCTGCTGGGTTCTCGGCCGTTCGTTTGGCAGCCTCTCTTTTTGTCTTTGCGTATCCATGCCAGTTCTACACCCTTGGGCGACCCTGATGCAGGATAAGATACAACAATTGAAGCTTCGGACATGTATAGCATGTTCGTGAGCGAAGGCGGTGTAGTGCACGGCACCGGGTGGCTGTCGAGTGGGCGCACTTGGCAGAGGTCTTGCTCTCGGGCGAGATCGGTGGGTCGACGCACTCTTTTGAACTTGACTGGGGCGGCCTCTCTTGCGATTTGCTGCTGATGAGCGAAGGCAGCCTATGAGCTCGTCCTCTCCGGAGGGTGCGATCTCAGCGTCTGTATGTTGGTTTCGTTGGGCATGACTCTCTTTGCACCCTTCGCGGACAGCCGACGAGGACGCTTGTCGACCAGCCCGTGAAGCGGTCTTGATGGGACTTGGGGCAACAATCTTCATGAAGCCTCGGAGATCGTCTAGCTTCCGAGCAGATCTCCGTGAGCGAAGGCGGTGCTTCGGCGCCGGGTGGCTGTCGAGTGGGCGCACTTGGCAGAGGTCTGCTTTCGAGCAGATCGGTGGGCATACGTACTTCGTTTGGACTTTGCATTTACTGGAGCGGCCTCTCTTGTGGTTTGACATGAGTGTGGTCGGAGCACGGCTCTTCTGCCTGAATGTTCTCGACCGGTGGAGCTGGGCCACAAAACCTTGCAGCGATCCATGGTGCCTCTGGATCGGGTGGCTGCGACGTGGGCGCACGTCGCAGAGGCTACGGCCGGTGGGACTCTCACGCAAACGCCAGGTCCGCGAGGACTTTGGCGTTCGAGCGGCCTCTCTTTCTCGACCTTGGGTGGCGACAGGCTTTTGCTGTAATGCTGTTATGCAGACGTCGCTGTGCTGCCTCAAAGTTGGCTCCGCGGCACAGTCAACATCTCTTCGCCGCTGCCGCAATGCTGGATCGATTTGATGTCTCATGTTTCCAGGCTGTGGCTTGCTGCCGCAAGGTGCTGACTGATGACCCTCTTGTCGCCACATCATCGTGCCTCGATGCTGCGACTAATTTTCTCACAACGATGCGCAGTTGTGCCTCCCTTTGCCATCGACGAGAGCTGCGCTGCCTTCGCGTCCTCTATGTTTTCAGGCTGCGTTTTGCTGTGACAAGACGCCGACTGATGGTCTTCTCGCCATGCCCACGACTCTGCCCGTGCGTGACAATGTTTCCCTTGTGCTGCGGACGTTCCAAGCTCTTCTCCCTTCCTCCTCGCTCCCATACCATGTTCACCATCGTGAATGTTTCCGGCCGCTCCGCCGTGAGCGGATTGATGCTTGTGTTTCCCGCCCGATGCGGACGTTCCTGGTTTTCTTTCTTCCTTCCTCACTCCCATCCTATATCGCCCGTCGTGAATGACTCTCGACACTCTGCTCAATGCAAAGCGCCGCCCTTACTTCCGGCCTGTTGCGGACGATCCTTGCTCTTCTCCTCTCCTCCTCGCCCCCTTGCCATAATCCAGCATCTTGAAGACCTTCGCCCGCCTCGCCCAGGGCAAAGCGCTATCCTTGTTTCCCGCTGCTCGCGAATGATCGTTGCTCTTCTATTTTCCTCCTAGGTCTCGTACCAAGCCCAACATCTGGATGTTTCCGGTAGCTATGCAGTGAGCGAGCCGAGGACCATGTTATCTGCCGCTCACGGATGGTTGCTGTGCTTAACGTCTGTCCTGCAAAGATATGTCACCAGGGGCGATGGCAAGCTGCCACCAGACTTCAGCGCTTGATATGTCCTTTGAAGCAGCTGCTTAGTGCTTCTGGCTCTTTCTCTTCTTCATCACTCTCATCTCATGTCCACCATGATCAGCGATCCTCCTCGCTTTGCCCAGGCGAAGTGCCGTCCAGGTTTCCCGCTGCTTGCGGATGGTCGTCGTGTTCCACACCTCTGTCGCGCAGAAATAGCGACATCAACAACAGTGACTCCTTCGAGCAACCTTGAGCGAGCTCGGTCGGATCTAGACTTGCCCGTGCGCTCCTCTTGTTGCAATGGCATGGCCACCAACTTTGGATGGGCTCTCCAGGTTGTGCTGCATGGGTAGGGTAGTATCTGTCTTCCGTTGTCATCCAGCTGACGGCGGGCGGTCATCTTCTGCGCTGCAATGCGAGCTTGAGCGCGATGCGCCTTTCCAGAACAGTACAGCTCAGTCCGAGCCCTCTGGCTGGCGGTGGCCTGCTTGGATTCGAAGTTCCTTTCGTCGCTTAGCTTAGATGGCATGCTCGTGCATGTTGGAAAGCAGCCGAGGTCTGCTTGCCATGAGGAGGTATCGCTGGCAAGCGCTGCGTTCGTTCCGAGCAGGCAAGGGCCATATGGTCTTCTCTGCTTGCTCACCATGGAAACTGGCCGGCGCTGGGGCCGGACCAGAGGTGCCACGGCACTATCATCGTTGATTCATACCATCCGCTTCTGACGGTTCGCCGTGCGCTGGGTTGCTTTCGAACACACTGGTTTTCGCCGCTGTTTGCGAAGCGTAGTATGTTGTGACGCAGAACATCCACTTCTAGGACCAGGGCACAGGTCGATTGTCTCCATGAACCAGCTGCTACAGATCCTTGCTCTTTCCTCGCCGCCTCGGCGGCGCTACTTTTCTCGCTTGATAAGTTCGGCTGCTGGCGTCCGGCGCAAAGCATCACGCTGCTTGCCTTGCCGCTGCTCACGCATAAGAACTGTTGCGTGCCTCCTCTCCCACGTCATTGCAAAGGCGTGCGCCATGGTCGGCGCCTAGAAGCGTGTACTGCACAGCTCTCTTTGCCCGCAGCTCGCTGACTGCTCTGGATCTTTTCATCGCTTCTGATCTCTCGCGCCGCAGTTGGCGAGGCAGACGCTCCGCTGATAGGTTGGGCGGAAGATAAGTGCTGTCCTTCGTCGTTCTGAATTGCGAACAGTGCATGCAGTCATATAGTGCCACTCATGCAGCTCACTCGCTGCCGCGGATCCGCGCACGGGAGTAGCGCTGGGACGTATCGCGTAGATGCCTCTGGCGGTGCGGCACTCTGCTGGGAGTTTCATTTCCTTGATTTGTTTTTTGCGCCTGATCTGTCTCGCCTGTGCTGAAGACAAAATGCTTCCTCCGTTCGATGCTAAGGATATTCTTGTCTTAGTCGTGGACGGCCATCGAGAGGCGTTCGTAAGTCGGCTTCAGATACAGCGCTTCCCTCGATAGTAGGCACAGTTCTCCACTGCCACCTACCTTCCCAACAGGCGCCGGTCGATTCCAAACAACGTCCTGTAATTGTTTCCCACTGCTTACACTCGCCAATGAATAGTAACGTGTTTCGTTCATGAGGCCTTGCGGAGCGCAGCTAGCCACGAGACCATAGCCCGTGACAGAGGAAGAGCGCAGGCTGAGCTTGTTGGGACTGTGGAAACTCTGCTGGATCCTGGTCGCTGTCTTCGGACCGGTACGAACTATTTTTTTTGGCGCTGAGAGCCTGTTGTTCTTCCGTACAAGCTCTTGACTCCTCGGCTGCCTGTCCCCAGGCGGGCTTCTGCTTGGAGTGGCTCCCTACCCTTGTTTGCTTCTTGCGGACGACTGCTGTGTTGTTCTTGACGGTGGAGATATGCTGGTGAGCGGCACGCGTTTATATCAAGACGCCGCCATAGCTAGGGCTGCGGTGCCTTGCCGGGACTTCCATGCTCTTTTCTCTTTGACTGTATTGTGATTCTGTTGTTCCTGGAGGGGGGCTGGGCTGAACTTCGCTGGAGTCCGTCATTGCTCAACGATCATAGGACGCAGTGGATGCTTGCATCAAGGTATCTCCTCAAAGGTTTCGCCGGCCGCCTGGTGGACAGTCTTGCGCTCAATCTTAATTTCTTGCTCTCAGGCAAGGTTGGTCAGGGTTGGAGTCGAGCATCGTGGACGTTTCCCGTTGCCGAGCGGACTTTCGCCCATGTATTGTTCATGTGTGCACTCTTATCGCTTGCAATAATGGCCGACTGAGTAGCTTTGCCGGCAGTTTCGAAGAAGTATGCATCCAATTTTCGCTCGGCGCAGAAATCGTGCGGTAATCTCCCAATGTTGCACTTTGCGGCTTCTAGATGACCGTGAGGGACCTCCTGAGCTGTGTTACATTCATTCGCCCTCCTCGTCCAGAGTGTGCTTTGTATTAGGTGTGGCAACCTCAAAGTTTTCAGACACCATGAGGAGAAACTTTGGACATCCTGGGGCTCAATTTTGTCTTCTCGTATGCCGCCCACCGGCGGCTTCATCCTTGTCGCCAGCCAACATCGATCTAATTGCTCCCGACATCGGCCTTGAGACCTGTGGTGTTGACGGTTGTCGCTTCTGATGATCCTTCGAGATGTGCAGGTCACAGCTGGTGCAGCTGCCGCTACGTCTTCCTCCTACATGTTCTCTACCATGAGGTGTCCGACGCCGTGAGTCCTGCACAGTGAGCTGGCAGCTCGGTGCTCTTGTAGAAGTTCTTTGCCGCCGTCTGTCCGACAACTCCACGGAATATCCATGCTCTTGCTCGACGCTTATCACGACTCCTCGCAACGTTGGAAAACTCCCTTGAAAGGCTGAAGCGCTGTCGTTCAGCACACTTTGCCGGTGTCATAGCGACTTCCAACGCTGTTGACGACGACCAGAACAGGGATGCCGCTTCCAAGACCTAGGCGGATGCACTGCACCCCTCGCCTGTATTGTACTGTACTCAAGAAGACGAGTTGAACTAGCGGCGCTGCGTCTTCCAACGTCTTGCTTGTCTTTGCGTAAGACAACTCGAAGACCGCTACGTCCTCTTGCATTGGCTCATCTACGACGCTGACGTGGATGGGACGAGAGGCAGCGATCGTCATGCTGAGTTGGCCAAGCCTTGCTCCGATTTCGAGCACTCGAACCCGTGATTCGTCCTGACGCCGTGGCTCCCGCAAGCGCTCAATACATGATAGTTGTTTCCTCGCTCTTGCTCTAGGTAACTTCGCAATCCGGCTCTCTTACGATGCCCAGACACGTCGGTACTCAGCAGGCGGATGGTGGTTGAAGCGCTGTTGTATGCTCAGAACAAATGGTCAAACGCACCGCCGGCTCCGGGCAGTATGCGTTCTCTTTTGCCGCCTCTAGTCCTTCAAAGAGCTGACCAGCTAGGTGGAGATATTGAGGGCAAGGCAGTCTAGATGCCGGGCTACACGAAGGTTAGTCAGAAGATCATTGTAGGTAGCGGCAAAATTGGCGAAGTAGGAGAAGCGGAAGCCTCTGTGTCGTTGATCACTGAGACTATTTGACGCTGGTCGCTCCGTCTTGTCAGAGTGCAGTAGGTCATGGAAACGTGTAAGAGGTTCTGATACACAGTCAATCATAATGCTGGGCAACGACGGCGGTGGAGGACCAAAGACCGACAGGAGAGCTCGGACGCCACGGTCTGATGACAATCCTGGCTTGTACCTTGACCAACAAAGCTCCGAGGCCATGCGGTCGAGTATCATTGGAGCTCTGTCCCGACTGGGACGCACGCCTAAGCAGCGTCTCTTGTGACTTTGTCGAGTATCCTGGTGATACATTGTGAGCGTAAAGCACTCCTGGAAATGCATGTGGCTCCACCGTCATGTCTTTGCTTTTCATATCCACTTGCACCGGATATGGGCTGATGGCAACTATGCACTGTGGCGCGTGGTGGGTACCAGTCCAGGAAAGTGTATGCACCGTCTTCGTGCAGCCTGCGCATTGCGTTCGCGCTACTCTGAGCAGTGTTCTCCAAGTGGATGACGTGGGCAGAATCCTTCGGTAAAGTGTTCTTTTGCTTGCGGCGCCCTGTGTTGTGAATCTCATCGACCCAAGTCACGTTGTGGAAGCGCTCGTTGTTCCAAAGAAGCGGTTTTGTAGCGGTAGAAGATCGCATGGCAGAACTCAACGCAGCTGCTCCAGCAATCGGCGTGCAGAGTAATGTCACTGCCTCCGGAAAAAGTGTTGGACCTTTGCGCTTGCTGCCAGTGGACGAAGTTGAACGCTGACGCTGCCGCTGGGTATCGAAGATCGCCCTTAGGATCAAGGACTTCGACGTTGTTGGGCACGATTGTACTGGCGGCTGGAAGAATCTTCCACGCCAACCAAAGCCATGATGGTTTTGTCCGGTTGTTCCCATCCTGCGTGCAAAGAAGCATGCGCAAGAGCACCCAGCATTATTTCCCAGTGGGCGAACCTTTCACTCCACCAGTGCATGCGCCAGTATGTCTGCCGCGGCGATAGGCTCCTGCTCTTTCTATTCGCTGCTCAAAAGAGGTTTGGCGATCGGCATCTTTTGTCGGTGAATAGCCGAGTTTGTTGATATCGTTGCAGCCACCCGCGAGACATCATCCAAGTACCTCTTACCGTCTTCTGCAAAGGCGCATGATCATTTCGGGCTCCCGCTTGTGGTGAGACAAAGCCTCAAGGTCAGAGACCCAGGACTCTTCGTGTTGTCCAAGATAAGGCGGTACGTCCAAGCCAAAAAAATTTCCATAGATCGCACGTCCGTGTACTACGAGACAGTTGTTCCGGAAAAATGTCGAAGCTTTCGTGGTCCAGTCTGCTGCCAAGTCGAATGCTTGACAAGATATAGATCCCAGCCGCAAAATAGAAAGTCACCCATTTCCAGTTTCGACTAGCTCCTGTTACATCCACACATGCAGTTGTACCGCTTTAAGTGTTGCTCAAGCCATTGCTGGCTATTTAGTTGCAGTGTCACGCCCGCCACCATGCCTCTCTTGCTTGACTAGTACGGTACCGGCGAGCCGCTACGCATATTTGATGATCCACCAGTCTTCCAAGGACAGCAGAGGCGTGTTGGGAACAGCAAGCAGGCAGTGGATGGGTGTCAGGGTGGTGAGACTGCCTTTCCTTGGCCAAAATCCTTGTTCAGGCCGGTCTTGACGGGCTTGCCGTACCGCCTGTTGATGAGGGCTGCGAATGCTTTCCCAAGTTGAGCTAGCTTGTCGAACTCAGCAGAGGTTGAATGTAGGCTTTCGTGTAGAGGTGATGCTTGTCGGCTGGTCTTTGTCTTCCTGAGGTCTGGATTCGGAAGCTGGGAGAAGAGTTCTTTGTGACTTGATGGAAAGGTGCGGAGCGAGACTTGCACTCTTGCTCTTTGTTGCCATAGAGGTATTTGCGACCTTCGACGTGTGCGCGTGCGGTCGCTTTTTCGTACTTGACTTTTTGTAGCCGCCGTGGGTGGGTAGGAGGAGGAGATTCGCCACTCGACGCAGCGTATCGACACACCGACGCAGGCCAAACAGGGCGGGATGATTATCCTACTCTCCTGTGAGTGTTCTGGTAGTTGATGGTATAGCTGTGCTGTTGAGCGGCTCGACGGTGGTGTTTGCCACCTTTCGCTGCTGGGTGAAGGTTGCTGCGGGAGGCGAGGCGAGCATGGCAAGGACTCGACACGGATCTCAGCGGCGAAGGAGAGTATCAGAAGAACGAGGAAGAAATAGAGATGCTCGAGGGAGGGTCTTGCGCGTGTGTGCGGGCTTCTGGGAGCCTCTTATGGGCCATGGCGGGCTTCTGTGTCGTCGAGCGCAAAAGCTTCGTAAAGGTGCATATATCGATCTTTGTCTGCCAGGCGCCGTCAAAGACCTTCGGCGTGTATGTCTTAAGACGTGAAACGTGATGATTGGGGTGCTGTCACTGTGGTGGGTGCGCAATGCCTGTGAAGCCTCCCAAAGCGCGCGTGCCAAACGCCCGCCACGCCCGAACGCTGAGCAGAACACCACGTCAAAGACTGCCAACGCCGCAAACACGAAGACGAGCCTTGGAACCCACTTTCAGGCATCTTGGAACTGGGGGAACACATTGCAAACATCATTACAACTTTTTGCCCACCAGCAAGACTACAATTTCGGCAAGGTTTGCCTCCTCATCGCCGAGTAAGAAATGACCGCACCGAAGCAAGCCACAGAAAACTTCCTCGCAAGAAAGGACACACTATTGGCCAACCCGGACGAGTTACATCATGCGAACATCATCCACTGCCAGTAGCAGCCCGACCTTCGTGGAGCAGAGCGAAAGAACTCCACTGCTCATTGTACAACCGCAACACCGACAAGCAGGAGACGAGCAACCTTCGAAGAACACCACTGCAGTCACAAAAGGTCGATTCCTTGAGAAGGCGAACCCACATGAAGAAGCCGATGGTCTAGGCGGCCAAGCCCGTCTTTGCCAAAACATAAGCCTCGAGCAGCATTTGCTGACGAACGGCGTGGAACTCCCAGCACACGGCTCAGCTGTATCCGGAACATGCTACGAGCGCCCAGACCCTACTCACAGCGGTAGCGACTCCTGCCGTGCACACGGCATCCATTCGTTCATGCGTAGACAGAGCTGATCCGCAGCAGAAGCCTCCATCCCCTCACCAAAACCAATCATGTCTCTCGCAAGAGAAGCCACCGCCCAGACGCCGGAAAGTGAATCCACATGCACAATAGCAGCTTGCAGAGCGTGTGGACGTTGTTGCAAGAGCCACCGCTTTTGTCTGCAAGCTCGTCCAACTGCAGGCGATGTAGACGAGGCGGTCGCGAAGGAAGGACGGGTTTTTATAGCCCGGGCGAGCTTCCCCAGAGCACAGTTTACTCGTCGAAGATGGATCTAAAGGTTCGACGGATTGCAAAGGATGGCAATGGTCTCAGACACTCCATCCAACGTATTCCTTGCGTTCGAACCAATCACACGTATGCGGAGAGTAGCCAGGGGAACAAGGCAAGATACCAAACACGCATATAACTCTGACACGAACTGCCCCATGAGCATTGAATGGCATCGTCATCCGCTCTGCGGCGGCGTCAGATCCCAGGGATACGAAGGGCTAGTGGGCTGGGTGGAAATTCCAGCGGCAGTATAGCGCTGCGAAACAGGCCATCGGATGGCGTTATTATGATGGCACGTCTTTGAGAGAAAGTAAATGTACATTTTTGTTCGTTCTCTTCCCATATCAGATCGAGATGCAAAGTCTTTGGCTGCAGCTGAGTATTGAAAGCTCCCATGCTCAGTGACAGAACCGTTGACATAATCTTTGCCGCTGAGACGTTCACAAACTACATCATATAGAAGAATTTCTTGCCCAGGGCATAGGAGGTGTAGCATCTGATCAAATGAAAGAAGTCTGCTCTATAAATCTATGTTCTAACCGCGCCTCAAGTCCTCACCACACAGGAACAATGTTGGGATGGCGGACGATACGCATGACCTGAAGCTCTCTGTTCTGGGGAGAGTTAGTGAATGTGACGGGGAGCATTGCTCGAGGCCATTGGTGGTACACACCTTGAAGCGCTTGTCCTGCAGCACGCGCTTGATGGCAGCATCTTCTCCGGAGGGCGACAGCCTCACCGAAAGAGCCGTTCCCGACGATCTTGCACTGGGTGTACTGCATCTCCTTGGTCTCTCCGGTCAGGCCGTCCTGGACCTTCTCACGGATTACTTCTGCTAGGGTGGTCAGCACTGAACGCGGCAAAGCGAGTGAGCGAGGCGGCAAGGGCAGATTCACATACCTCCCATTCTCAGACTCGAAAAGGCCGACGGCGCATGCGCAGGAGGATATCTCGCCGGAGCAGGTCCGGACAATTGGCGTTGAGCGGGCTGGTACCGCCAGGTGGTGTTGGTGACGGCGGTCACGGAGTCGGGTGCAGCGCTTTGGAGCCCCAGAGTACGAAAGCAGAGATAAAAGCAAACGTATCTGAAGCTCCAAAGCGCTGACTGACAGGCAGAGGGGGACGGGGGTCTGAACGCCGCATTTACCGAAGCTGTAACTCGACGCGGCGACGCCAAGGGTACCAGGGGGCGCAATGTGCCTGTGCTTTCGCCAGAGGCGGGAGAGGTCTGGCATTGTGATCGTGTGTGAGAGTGGTGATGTTGTGATGGTGGTTGTGGATGTGGAGGTGTGAGGATGAAGGAAGAAGAAAGGCTTGTGAACTTCGAAATTAGGTCGTTCGTGCAAAGTGCGGGCGTGACGCGGAAGGGCGAGGGCTAGGCAGCAGTCACGAGCCTGAGGTGGACGCGTTTCAAAGTGAGGAGGACATGTGATGATGAGTGTGAGGCCAACAATGAGTGGAAAGGTCAACGCAACATTCAAACTGCCTAGGCGTACACTGGTTACAGATACGATAGGATATTCACAAGACACATATTGATTGGCTTCTTGATCTTGTACACTTCCTCCGCCAATTTTGCATAAAAGACTCGATCAGGGCTCCAATGGAGCTAATAGCGTGGTTTGTCAGGGTCCCAACCGGCATGGAGCCTTCACGAGCTCAAGCACGGGGACTCAAGCTTACATGCGAGCGCGAGCGTGGAGCGCGGCTGGCACGATGAGCTGAAGTGAGGAAGAAAGACGACAGTACCTGTGTGGCCAAACATTGAAGGCTACAGCGGTCAACATGGATGATCTATGATGGATGCTGCGCAGAGAATTTGGTCGATCATGGGCTCTTAAGAGAGTACATACAAGTACTGAGCAACACGTAGACGCAGAACACCTTGCAGTAATTCGAATCCTACACCTCACAGCAACGATCATGCGAATTCTGTCAGTCAATAACCGCTGGAGCTGAACGCCAACGTCGCTGCGTGTGGTCGACCGTCGTACGTCTTTTTGCGCATTGTAGGTTAGAAGTTATATTGAGAAGAGTTCTCGGCTCTTGTAGAAGCAATTCATCTAAATCAATCCATGTGTCGTGCCTTGTTTGCAGCGGATGTTCTGCCAGTGCTTTAGTCTGTACAACCTTGTGCTGAACGGAGCTCAAAGCTCTTGTTCAGGAAGCGCAGACATTCTACATCGATAGTTGGCTACGCGATTGAAGCGCCTTACGACTTGGTGTTCTGAACTCAGATAATTAGGCTCGCATTGCAGAGACGGAATGAGATACAGTAAACCACTCAATGTCAAGCCTTACCCAAATCGCATGTTCAAGCTCTCCTTGTGCACCAGGTGTACCCTCTTCTTTTTGCATCACACTCTCCATCCATGTTTCGATCACCTTTGAGCGAAGGATGCCTTGTCATTTCTTTCGTCATGTTACATGGTCCAGCCACAGAGACTCGCCAAGATTTCCCGTGTAGATTCTCCAAGATTCCGTCCCTAAACGCGAATGGTAGGGTTGGCGAAGATGGAGGGGAGGGAGCGGAAGGGGATGGAGGATGAGGGTGACCGTGGTTGCCAGAGTTCTGCTCCGCTAGAGTGTTAGTTGGACTTTCGAAGTCAAGAGGAGCTGTCAACCTGAAAGAACTGCTTGTCGATCTTTGGACTGCACTACGGCTAGCAGCAGCATTCCACCCAGAAGGCGTGATTGGGTACCAGTCGATCAAAAGGCCGAAGAAGTATGATGCTTTGGCAACGAGTGCATGTTTGTTATTTTCGCTGCATTCAGGTCTCTGGTGTTCATAATCACCGCGCAGAGTCGGTTTTCACAGCTGGATAAAGGCTCCGGAGACAGTGGCAGCCATGACTGGGTTAATCCGGTCATGATCTTCGCCTCCAGGCGCTCACTCGCTCGTCCAGCGCGCGGCTCCCCTGCGTCTGACATACACTGAGACAATGCAGCGATTCCTTGGAGCGGCGTCCCAAAGATTTAGCCTGCTGCCGATTTGGTTCTGCGCGCCGGTATATGTGCTTGCTTTTGCATCTAGAGGCGGGGGCGTTGGGTTGCAGTTGACGAGCGCGAAATATGCACCTCCAGTCCTTGTGCAGGTTCCCATGAATCGCCACCGCTCGTCTGATTTCTCGAAAGCAAGGGTGTGTAACTGACTTAGAGGTGACGGCAACTTGGACGTAGCTCATCAACCTGGCGCAAGTGCATATGGAGAACATGTCGCCAAAGGACGTGTACATGAATCATCAGCGATCTTCAAACAAGGCAACGAGCTCTCCATCCCTGAAGACATAATCGGAGAAAAAAACCGCCAGAATCCACATCTTCCATATCCGTGTTTGATGTACGCCACGCAGCTCCGTATGTTCTCTCCTGCAGCTTCCTACCAATGCAACAAAATCTCAACGTATTACAGCTGGGCAGCCGCTTACACGTGTCTTCGTTGTCCTGCAGTCTCAACAAGTCTCTCCAGCCAGGTCATCGACTTGTCGTTGCCTGTTTTTTGAATGGGGAAATGATGAGATCAAAGATGTCGGAACTTTCGCTCCGAACTCTAGTCGCTCATTCGCCATGAGATCGAGTCAGAAGCAAAGCAGGAGCTGTGCAAAGTGATTTACAGCAGTAGTCGTCCAGGTAGCTTGCGACGCTTGAACGTCCAGCAACAAGGCGCAAGTCGCGCTGCGCAACCGACTATTCGACATTGCCGTAAGAGCTGCAACCTCACAGTGTGTATTCTCGCCGTGTAGCCGTGCACCTGCTCTTTGTTTACCGAGGATTGCCGGGCGATTCCATTTCTTTGGGTATGGCCACCCAAGCTCAAGTCTTTGTTTCCTTGCCGTATCCGGTCAATTTTTGCAGCCTATCAGGTTGTCGCCTCCTTTGTGCTGATATGGCGAAGAGATAGGCTCGGAGGCAGGGAGATTTCGCGAAAATTGGAAAAGGCACTACCAGTTTCGAGGTGTCCGGACAATGACCGTGCTGACGGACGGCGGCCTGTGTCAGGTTGTCAGTTTGAGCGTGGGAATGTGGAAGGACACTTGAGTTATCCTTGTACCAGCTTTGAAGCAGCCAGAGCCGTCGCGATCGCAAAGGTTATTGAGCCAGCAACCAGGAGTATGCGTCGTGCATGGGAAGTTGAAATGCTGTCAAAGCCTTGACCCAAGGCTGTTCCTGCAGAGCCTGGGCCGGCATTGAGCTGAACCACAGCGTGAAATAGCCTCTGAGCGACCAGTTTGCGCAGCCCTGCCGTTCGCTCATGACACCCACGACAGTTGACGCGCGATGGCTGTGAGTGAGCAGTGCTCTCTGCTCTTGCAGGAAGCATTTCACTCGCTCAAGATGGGCGGAGTCTGTCCTTGACTTGTGCTGGAGGTGGCATGGTAGCGTCTGGGGGCATCGCCGGCCAGGTCTCATTTTTTGTCGTGTGTAGAACATCCTTGCCCCTTTTGGATGATGTGAGCACTCGTGTGCAAAGCCTCGCAATAACCCTCGAGAAAATGTAACGCAGCCTAAGGAGAAAGACACGAAGCTGGATGTTGCTCGTCGCGTCGGAGCAGGCAAGAAGAGACAAGCGTCCATCACGATATTTGTGAGTCCGTGGCTTGGTACGTAAAGGCTGCAGACATGTGGTCTTTTTGATTGTAAGTCGAACATCTTGCCAGCAAAAGGTGCGTTGCTGTTGATAATTTGGATGGTGGCTCTGGCAGCGAGTCCTCCCGAGGCGGCTCGTCACAGCTGGGCGTTTGCTTCGCTGGCTGAGTCTTCTCTACGTTCAGGCAACTTGAGCAGCCATCCTTACGCTGCTGCGTTCTCGTTATAGTCGCTTGGGGCATAGCCTCAAGTGACTGAAAGACAGCCGTCGAAGAGGGAGCCAGGTACGGCGTGACAAATGTATGGGCCGATTCTCTATCGGGCGAATGCCGACCTCACGTTCCGCGCGGGCTTCGACAGCAGCCACAATATCGTTTTCTTATGCTATCTACCTCCATTGAAAATGCTTGCCAGACGCATGGATTGTAGAGAAGAATCTAATATCTTCCCTTCAAAAATAGCACTTGCTTCGTGGGCGTATTGTGCTGCATTGTGACCTGTACGCAGCTTACATCTACTGCGCTCGGCCCGCTGTGCTATACCGCAACACCCTCCTCGTCGCGTAAATCACTCGAACGTGAATCCTTGATACAACCGCTACGAAGTATCACAGTGAGACGATGAAAACTCTTCTCCATGACCTTGCAAAGCCGCAAGAGCATGATGAAAAGGTATGAGATCAAAACATCAGAAAGGTTTCCAAAAATTCCCACCGCATCCTGTGGACCGATGAGCTACTTCCTCAGCAAAAGCTCGAGAAGTAATATGTGCCTGCCTGCACAATAGGCTTCCAAAAATTCCCTGCCGATCCGAAGACCAACAGGAGGAGGTCGGGTATAGCTTTATTAAGCAAAAGCCTGGTCTCGATCAAAATCTCATTGACTCAGGTACACCCCTGCACTCAGATGTAGAGCAAAAGGGAAGGAAGATCTCAGGCGAGTAACCGAGCAAATTGATATACCTGAGGGAGGCGGGCACGGGCCCAATCTTGGCATTTTGCGTCACTGCTAGCGTGGTTTTGGAGCTGTACTGACGTCGAAGACGGGGTTAGCGGAGGTTGTAATGAGGATGGGTGAGGACCCGTCGATATGATATGGGAGTATTGGATCGATTGGAACGATCAAATTCGATCAGGCCTTCGAGCTAGAAGTTTTCTTTGCTTTGCAAGCTGCAATTAACGGCAGTAGATCGATTGATCCATGTGTTTTGTATTGTTGATGAAGTGCATT
>Ga0265797_10004608_pt1 | contig 20911 bp, 24 predicted proteins | sample P2T30metagenome_FD_192433 | JGI IMG/M metagenome (GOLD analysis project Ga0265797, IMG submission 192433) | Plant litter microbial communities from East Loma Ridge, Irvine, California - P2 T30 | ecosystem: Environmental > Terrestrial > Plant litter > Unclassified | place: USA: California...
CGCCGCCGTACTGGTCGCCGTCGATCTGAACTCACGTTTGCCGAGAGTGCTCTTGCTACCGCTCTCCGAACACCACCAGCTACACGTGCAACTAGAAAGTCACTCCCAGCTCCTACACACCGGGCTCCATCATCCCCAGTCTCTGACCCTGGTAACGCGGGAACCTCGGTTGGTTATGGACCAAGCGGATTCCTAAGCAGTGACTTCATGGGTGACAAGGATCTCTACGATGTTGGCATCAAGCCATACAAGGATCAGCCATTGTTAGCTCGCCGGGAGCCTGTCATTTCCAACCCGGCTAACAGGATTCCTGATATCATCAAGCGGGGTGGGAAGTCAAGGCCGAGTAACCAGACGTACCACAACATCCAGAAAAAGCTCAGAGCGAAACTACAGCAGAATCAAGCACACGAGACAGACCAAGATGAAACTGTAGCTCACACGGCTGAGCAGAGCGTAAGTCATAACTTTTTTCTTTCTCTTTTTCTTTTTAAATAGTCAACGATGATGGAAAAGCTGACATGATGAAGAAGGCTGAACAGAATGCAGACCCGCAGACTGTTGCAGCCTTTGTGGAGAAGGAGGCAGCTAGGTACCAGAACGAGACCATGGACGAAGATGAGAACGAGGCCATCCTTAGCGCGATGAAGAGTGCGGCGCTGGTGTGGGGCAAACAAACGTACAAGAAGCTAGACTCGGAGACGCAGCTCACAGTGCAACCGGGCCTGAAGCTACGTCTTGACCTCATCAATAAGACGTTCCGGGAAGAGCTGGCGAAGTTGATGGGCGAGCATGCTGACCGTATCCTATCGGAATTGGGCGTCAGTGTCGAGAAGCCTGTGGAGGCTCCACCAGGTCAGCTGTTCAAGCCTGCCTAGGACGAGCGAGGTTGTTGGACCGGTCGGGAGCGATGATATAATTCGTCCCTCTATGGTTTCTCTGCATGGTTAGACTTGTCGGTGATAGATGGGTTTGTTAGGGCTTGTATCACCCTGTACAAAGGGGCAAGTCAGTATTGATTGGATATGGAGAGCTTGTCAGTTGCCTAGGATGGCAAGTCACTGCCGTAGGAGCAAGTACTCAGAATCCATTTGCACCAGCATTAGTATTGATGCAGAACATGATTGGTGTGGCGCGATATTCATGAACAGAGTCCTGCCAAACAAAGGACTAAAAAGGTCCGAGAAGATTTCATAATGAGACAGACATGATTATGCTAGTACTTAGAAAGACGTAAGAGGAGGCTTCATGTCAAGATAGAAAGACAACAGAAAGGAAAGATTATGGGTATCCGTGTTGGCGCTCATGCAATGTAGAACAATATGAAAAGGTGCGAAGAGCCTCAGCCCAGGCTAGGAGTCCAGAAGGTGAAACCGACTACGGGTCCTGCGGTATAGGCGTCTCTATCTTTGACCGAACTGGATTGTCAGCTGTCCCTTAGCTGGCTTGATCTCGTCCAGTTCATCCTCGCCCTGGTTGCCGACAGCGTTCTCAAGCCAAGTGGTCTCGTCATCTTCGTTGTCACCGGCGGAGGATGGGCGCTCTGTTCGTATCGACTTGAAGCGCTCGTTGAAGAGATGGGCGTACTCGTCGTTCTTGGAGGGTTGTTGGGTGACTTCCGGGAGGGCGCTCGGTTGAGAGACGGGGATCAGTTGCCTGTAACAGATGAGCGTCATGCTCTTATTAAGATGGAGGAAAGTGCGATGGCTGGGAAGGAGGGCTATGAAGAAGGAGCGGCGGAGGATGAGGAAGCTAGGACTCACTCGTTCGTCTCAGCACAAATGCGCTCCAGGTTCTCTCGCTGACGGCGAAGCTCCTCTGGGTCGGGCTGGGGCGCGTTGTGGGTGCTACTGGCGGTACCATAGTTGGGCTGGTAAGGGTCTCCGAGCAAGTGCGAGCTATCCGAGTGCTGCAAGAAAGTGTCAGCGATATGCATAGAGCGACAGCAAACAGTATGACAGGACTCACGTCTGCCTCGGAAGTCTTTCGCCCTCCTAAACACGACGAGCAGATGCCCATTGTTTGCGCGTGACGTAGTTGGCGGAAGCGATGGAATGCGAGCTGTCGTAGGAGCGAATGTCTATGGTCTATATCGGCGCGATGGTGGAAAGGCGAGCAACTACCCAAAGCATGCTGTGTAGCCCGTGGAGAGGAAGCTGGCGCTCTTGCTGTGGTTGACGAGCGATGCTTGCTTGAATTGTGATGATCGACGCCGGCAATCTCCGATATCTTGGCAGACAGCCCTGGCTGGAAGAAGAGCCGCATCGCTACCTTTCTTTCACGTGTCTGCTAACCAGCCTCATTAAATCACCACGGACCTTCGTATCATACTTAGCCTGTATCTACGGTGAGACCATAAATTGGCATTATAACACGGTGACGCGTCAGAACAGCCGTTTCCTGTATAGTGCGTACATGATTAAGTACGCAAAGACAGACATAATGCGGCGAGTATTGGCTTGCGATCTTGTTGTAATGATATTTTGGTATTCGCTAAAGTCGGCAACACAAAAGACGATTGCTTTTGAGGCTATCTCATAGGACCGTCTTGCGTGAACGTTATGAAGTACTGGCTTCGATGAACTCTAAAAACTCCTGTCTTCTCGTCCTGTCCTTTGAATACTTCTAAACACAACTATTCAAGGATCTCCCCTTCTTCAGATCCACTGCTCTCCCCGCTTTCTACCCTGAACAGGTTGTGCTGTTCGTTGTGCACCGACGCATTGTACACACCTGCATCGATGTCACGTGTCGATCCTATTGCACTAGCTACACCACCCTTCGCGCTTGCGTCAACAACGTGAGCTTGGCGAATGTCCGCTTGCGGATCCGATTGAGCTTCGTCTCGAGCAGTTGCTCCCGGCGCTTTAGGAGCTTGGGTTGCACGGTGACTTGAGGTATTTGGAGTTGCCGGAGGTTGGCCAACTTTGTTTGTAGCTCGATTCGGACCTGGCATTGGCGACGAGTTCTTACTCTCTTGATTTCCCGGAACCGAGCGCACAGCAGGAGGTGGACGGGACTCTTTTGACGGCGCTTGAAGCTGTGGTCTAGCTCTTGCTTGTTGCGGTCGAGCTTGCGCTTGTGGACTATCGACGCGTGATTGTGTGCTTGCTGAATTCAGTGGATGGCTGTCAGCGTAAGCTGCAAGTCGTTCTGCCCAATCTCCCACCAAACAGTCATTCGCACTCCGTAATGTCCTCAGTGCACCAATGTCCAAGCCAATATCCTTCGGGATCGAGTCTGGGCTTGCATTCAGTGACAAAGGTCCTGCCGTGAGAAAGTTCATCAGGCATACTAATCGGTAGTAACTGTCGAAGCCAAGTCGTCCCCATTGCTTATGGATCCGTGGTATAGGAACCTTTACCAACTCACTAACGAAGATATGGGTCGTGGGATAAAGGCGTTCAGATCCAACCACTGGTACCACTTGAAGCTGGTCATGTGGACTGTCATTCCCAGCAGGTCCGGCTAGATCACCCTGAGTGGCTACCCCCATATACTTTGGATAGTTCGACTCTGGAATCCAATGCATGCCTCTTAAGCCGCGACTACTCGCGCTGCGACCCAGCCAGCCAATGCCATAGCCAGGCTCCACTTTGAAAAGGATGAAGGGAACATCTTTCTCGATGTATAGTCTGCCTTCGGAGGACAGTGTAAACCTCGCTCCAATCTCCGCTTGATTGTCGTAAGAGAAGTCGCTATGTCGAACGGACACAACATCGCCAGGGCCATATCTTCCTGTCACGTCTTGCAGAACTTCTGGTTTCATGAAGTATTCTGGCCCACAGTTGAAACTCTTCCCTTGGTTATGATCTGTGATAGTGTAGCCCGCATTGTGATGCCTGTATGGTGATCTTGCTGGGCGCCAACGGTCAGAAGCGCCACGTCGTCCTCGTTGTGTTTCCTGCTCGCGACGAGGTTCAGGATTAGGGCGTCTACGACGATATTCGGGACTTAGAGATCTGCTATAAGATCGATCGCGGGATCTTCTACGATACCCTTGAACTTCATCTCGGCGGGGCGATTGCCGAGGTGAAGACGATCGACCTCGATGGCTAGACTCTCCTGGTTCATTGTAGTCGAGGAAGCCATATGGTGATCCAGATTCGGTGTCAGCGTGCCGGGTATGCGGACGATGATCATCTGAAGGCTGGTCTACTGATTGGCGTCGATGAGGCATGATCAGATCTTCGCCCTCTATGCGTCAAGTTGTGGTTGAGAAAGATTCACCGCGGTTGAGTGTTCGTGTCGATGGGGTCATAAAAACTGCAGTTGTGGGAAGAACACTGCTGAGGTACATGCAGGCCTTACAATTACATCGATCCGAGTGAATGACGGGGGTCACTGCATCTGACTCCCGGTATATCGAGGCTCATACTTCGTGAATTGGATGATGAACGTAGCCTAATCCCGTGATTTCGCTGACAGTTGTAGGACAGGACAAAACCGTATGTGTGAATGAACCTCGTGAAAGAATTCGGCTGTCTTTGTTGTAATGACACTGGGTTCCTTAAAGCGGATGAATGTGGGGTTTTCACTTCCTTTATCCAGGTCTATATCATCATTCTCCTCATCGTCGTTAAAACTCCTTTATCCAAGCTTACGTCTCACCGAAATCCGTCATCATTCCATCTTGTACTGCCTGACATGGAGCATCACCACCTTTTCTATTCTGATTACGAGCCTGACTATAATTCCAACCAACTAGACAGTATCTATCGTCGATGGACGGTAGAAGGAAAAGACAAATTGAGATGTACCAATGGATCAGCGAGACTCATAGACGTTCCTGAGGATCAGGGGACTGTTGCCGCGGTGTTGCTATCCGAACCACTGGCTGAAAAGATACAGAAAGCATTGTGTATCGCTCACTCGTATTGGACTTCCCCTGAGAAGGTTGCTGCTGAAGAGAAGACCCGTTTCGAAAATGAAGCAAAGACGCAGTCCTGGAAGGATGAGCTAGAGTATCAGATAAAGTCTACAAAGAAGAAGATGAGGAGAACAGGTGGGGCGACACGTGAGCAAAGAGTCGAGCTTGTAAAGCTTCTTGAAGAACGCATGAAGTGTCAGAAAACGCAAGAATGGAACCAACGCCAGCGTCAGACGCACGAAGATACAGTGAAGTTGGCCAAAGAGAGATGGAGCAACGCCTGGTTTGCAGTACAGCAGGAACTCGATCGTCTATGGGTGCTCGCAGGGAGAGTCAACGAATCCCGGCATGGGCAGACATACGCGCGAAGTGCCTCAGTCTCCATAGACGGAGAATTGCAGTGCCACTCCACATCTCGAAGTCCAAGACGTCGGAACTGTGATCAAAATCAGAGGCTAGAAGCCAGATCACGTAGTGCAAACCATCGTTCACATGCGCATGGACGAGGCTGTACGCGATCTCATCACTCTGCGTCTCGCCCTCGTTCGAGAAGTCAGAACAGTAGGGTCAGAGATCGTAGGCGCGAGCCTAGCGCACATGTACATCGACAGGCGCGATCAAGCCGGCGGGATCGTGGGCGATCGCGTTGTCGCTCTCAGTCCTTCTCAAGGTGGAGCGACGACCGCCGGTACAGAGACATGACCGTCTCGCCAGCTCGCTCGGCTGCTTCCGGTGCGGAATTGAATCGTTTGGCGGATTCCATGTGCGATACTAGCAAGATTCTCCAAGGGTTTCTGGATGTTACAAAACCGGCGCAATACTTGCCCATAATGGGCGGCAATCGAGACGAAGATGTTGAGGTCTTCGGTTTTGGAGTTGCGCCATCAGCTAGTATTGCAGATTGTATTGGGCAGTTGGATAGCGCAGTAACTATCGACGATAGTGGGGCGAGTACAGCAGGCAAAGCTTTCCCGGATATCGCACCAATCTCACAACAGGCTCAAGAGTTCCAGGACGGCCTTCGAAAACTGGCGTTACAGTATGACAGCGGGAATACGCAACCCCAACAATTTCCTGAAGCTCATAGTTGTCATCCTAGTGGCAGCAAGCGGAAGCGAATTGACCGAACCCCAAGTGAAAGGAAGTTACAGAAAATGTCACCCTCGATAGCCAGCGATAGTCGAACGTCAACTCCCGAACATACGGCTGTCGGGTGGGTACAGGGAGAATCGGGTATGCAACGCGTTGCAGGACAGACGCCGGGATCTAGTAGACTGTCCATTCGCGACTTCTTTAAGCCCAGCTGCGGAACTGGTGAGAGCTTAAACATGCCAACCCTAGATAGATGACCGAATGCGATAAGGTTTACAGTTTCCGGATGAGTCGTAGCTACTGATATAATCGCAAGTGGTTCTTACAAAACGTCAACATATGTCGCGATGGTGTTACTGCTAAAACGAGATTCTATTGGAGACTCGCAATGAAGACCAATAGCTGTTAGTGATGTCACCACGCGTACTTAGCGTGTTTTTGTATGTCGCTTTCGGATTAGCTCAAGATGCGTCCACTCGACACTCCACTCTTCTTTGTCTGTTGACGGCTAGCATACCGTCGCGCTCGAAGCCTATGAGTCTTGTGCATGCTACTACCTGTTGCAGGCGATTTCTCCATACTGATGCACGCGCTGCACGATCAGCCAGCACGCTCGAATCACAAATGCACAATGTAAGGAGAGACGAAAGAGTATGGGACTACAAGACCTCAGTGTTATGGACCATAGGAATTCCAAGCCAAGATTGGATACAACAAAGCCTACGGTGTTACTACAGCCATACCATCTGAGAGCCATCAATTTACGTCGCGATCGTCCTTTGCTTCCCACACCGATACCTCGATACACTCGCTACACCCGACCGTACGACGCTCTTCCACATCCTGAAAAGCTCCGCGATTCACATCGCGATTCCTTCGACGAATCTCTAGTCGTTCCCAGCAACGGAATACCGATGGTCGCATGGACTCCATCATCACCTACAGAAACCGAACATACCCCATGTTGCTCGTCGAGTGAATATAAAATGGCTACATAACTAGAAGCTAGATGACTTGCGGAGCGAACAAAAGGTTTTTCCGCGCCCTACTAACGACGACGACCACCGCATCCTCTGCCGCCACCCGGCCCGCGTTCTCCTGGACCACGATTGGTCTCGTGGTAATCACCTTGTCCACGACCGCGGTCGCGATCGCGGTTGCTCGGCTGACTATTCGCGTTATAATTGAGCAGGCGATCGCCATCGTGGTCATCATACTTGACGGCATTGGCTTCGACCAACCCGTACGCGTTCAATGTAGGCTTATTGATGTAATTATCAAGACGCAAGTCAGGAGGCTGTTCGAATCGACGTGTCGGCGAACGCTGATGTCGAGATTGAGATCGGTCGTAGTCTTCTGACCGGTGGTTAGTCTGATCACGTGTTTCTGGTCGTCCACGTCTTTCAGGGGTTTGGGAGCGATATTGAGGAGGCGGTGACCTTCTTCGAAAATAGTCTCGAAATCGACCGTCACGACGATCGCGCGGCGATCGACTTCTCGACCGGTCACGTTGCCGATCAGGATCCTGACCATACGTCGAACGAGCAGAAAACCTCCTTCCAGGACTATTGTTCCGATCGCGTTCAAGCCGCAGCTCAGTTGCGCTGCGAGGACCCCCAGGAATGCGGGGAGTAGCGGTGAGGTCTTGATAGACTGGGGCATTCCCTGGAGGCGGTGGAATGTATGGGGAGAGAGGTGACATTTTGTCTGCTGTTGCAAAGAAATCTCGCCTTACTCGTTTTGGTACGCGGGGTGGAGATCTAGGCGTCCTGATGTCTGTTATTCCGCGCTGCACTGCGGCCACGTTGACCCCCGTTGGGGCTTCAGGCATGACTGCAATCCCGAAGTAAAAGGCGTTGCGAATCCATTTGACGCTTTCATGACTATCGTCTTCAAGTCTGCTCGCATATTTGAAACCGTCGGTGGGGATGACTTCTTGAGTTACAAGCACATTGAAGTTACGATGGTCCTTCAAGTCCTGTATTGGCCAGCCTCCCGCATCTGTCGGATCCATGAAGATATTTCCATGGGGGCTGTCTTTGGCTTCGATATCTCTCGGCCAATTTCTACGGTCAGATCGCAGCAATCGTGCAAACTGCCATCGATCCCTGCGATTTGTCTTGCTCAAATCACTGTCCCCAGCAGTTCGGCCCCAGGTGCATAGTAGCACATTCGGGAGGACTTTCAGAACTAGGATAAGTCTCCAGCCTGAGAGCATGAGTCCACGAGCAGTTAAGCCACATTTGTCGCCCAACTGTTGTTTGGGGTTCGCCGCATACTCGGAGGTGCGGAACCAGAACATGTCTCCGGGACTGAAGACATGATCCAAGCGACCTTGTATCGGGTTTGGGACCTGAGTCGACCACTTAGACATGATCAACGTGTTTAAACCCTCGTATTGGGGGTAGAAGACTGCTGCAAGATGAGGTATCTCAAGACCGAGGTTTCCGCGCTGTATACTACCACCATTGGAAGCCATCCATGAAGCGAAGTCTTGCATCAGGGACAAGAACTGAAGTTGACCATAGTGCGTATTTAGGTCGATACTGAGAATGGGTAGTCGGCGTAATCTCGCATACTCTGCGAGCAACTCCTGTCCTTTGGTGAGAGATACATCAGTGGCGAGTGCAGATTGCTGCTGTTGTGTGACAGATGTGCGACGTGTTGTGTCTTGAAGGCCATCATGATCAGGTCTACACTCTCCTCGTGGAGATAGCGGAGATTGCGAGCGATTTCTAGCTGTGTGATTTGCCTCTTGGTCATTGACAGCCGGCACGCGCTCTTGTGGAGAGGAGTGTGGCTCAGGAAGGTTGTCTTCTCCTTGAGCATGTGTAGTACCTGGTACATCACGCTGAGCTGAATTCGTCGGTTCTTCTGTCGACGTAACCGAGTCGTCGCTGGTCTCGAGATCTGGCTCAAGTGCCACGCAAGCATCATCAGACGGTAGGAAGATTTCCACAGTGTGATCTTCCCGTGATATGCGCGGACTGCCTTCCTCTGCTCACATTAGCCAAGCCTGTATGAACAGCAAAAACACTACACCTTACCTTCACGATGGCGGCTTGGCATTGTTGGCGAAGTTGTAACCACTCGATTTTCTCTGTAGATGGAGTAGCTAAGCACGGTGTAAACGTTAGCACGTAAAACAAGTTGTGGAGAGAAGCTTTCCAGCATAGTATCAATGATAAGGCGAGTGGATATAGAGTGCGGGAGTGAAAGAGTAGCTGCAGGCTCCCAGAGGGAACCAGTTCACCACAGTCATGAGTTTTCCCCTGCGATTCTCCGCTGACCGAGCAAGAGCAGTTATACGGATAAGTCGATGAGACGTGATTATCTGGTGGTTATGCTCAAAGCTCACACGGAGTGAGCCCAACGTACATTGATGTTTGATACCTGACTAATGGTCTCCGAATGCTTTGAGCAAGTCCAAATCTACACCACAAGCCTCAAACCCAAAGACTGGACGATTGTATTTTGTGGTTATCTAGCACCCTATAGCCACTTTTCACATTCTTTCTTGTGAAGTCTTTCATGGAGGGCACAATGAACGTAGGGTAATTGGCGTCATCATCCCTATCTTTGTTATTGATGTACAAAGCAACATTTATGTCAAAGGATCCGACCACCTTTCTCATGTTATTTAAGACTACGCATACTTCGCGCGAGTATTCGAAGAATTGTTGTACATTCCACAAGACGGTGAATATGTACGACAATGCGGAACTAGAATTGACATTGTCAGAAAGAGCCTGCAGAGTGTGGGTCCCCCAAACGATCCATAGCTCGGGTTCAGATGGTGGACAACCGCGTTTAAAAGATGTACAACAGGGTAGACGCAAAGTCTCGGTTCTTGTCCTGACGGAAGAGCTTCAAGAGAAGATCCAGATAGCTCTCGCGCTAGGATGTGCGTACAAACGCTCGCAGAAATCAGTTAAGAGATGGAAACATGAGATACTCGTGGAGCAAGCTGATAACAATGGCACCATCGAGTCAATAAAACACCGCTGGAACATCAAGCGCACAGAGATCAGGCCAGATAAAGAGCCAACTGAGTGGCAAAAGAAAACGCTAGAGAAGTTGGCTCGAGACCTGGAACGACTCAAACTCAACGGAAGAATTCTAGACGGAAAGATAGCAGCTCTCGATAAAGACCTCGCACATACCTTGAACAGGTGGCGTGAGGCTTGGACAGATGTACACAAGATACTAGTTGAGGTATGGAGGAATGCAGGACAACTAAGGTCAGACGAAGATTCTTCTGTGAGTGACGAAAGACCAGTAAATGAGGTCAGCTCGAATAGCAAAGCCAAAGACAAGAAAGCTCATTCCGACAGGAATGGTGCTGAAGACACATCCATAGTTTTGTCTGAGTCAGATCGTGCTGCGCAGAGAGTGTCAGAAAGGCGGCAAAACGAAGTATCAGATTGGAGACGTTCAGTTGAAAGCAGTGTACATGAAAGTATGGCTGATGCGCAAAGCCCTGGACATCGTCAGTCAACGGAGCGTGTAAGGTTGCATAACAACCAACGTACTAGACGGCGTCACCAAGGCGAAGGGGGTAACGGCATTCCCGACCACCCCGGAGATCCAGCCTCAAGCATTCGTGATCAGAGGAGTGGGCCACAGCCATCCGCTTCTAGAGAACATCGCGCCGACTATAATAGTCGTCAGGCTCATGATGATAACCGTGTTGATCGTCGCGAAGACGAGCAGCCATCTTCAATCATATCCCAGCATTCCAGTATGCTCCCGCCACCATCAACGGAGGGCAGGCATAGTCCTACGCCCTCGGGAGGTGTGCATAATGGGATAGTTCGATCTAATACTCACCAAGAACGACGGCGGGACGGTCGATCTCGCAGTCCAAGACGCGACCGGCTTCCCTCACGAGAGACACGAAGTTATCGCGATCGCGAATCACACGAGAAGAAGCGGAGTAGGGCTTGTGATGAGAGTTGTCGAGCCAGGGAAAGGAGTCATTGACCGGAAGAGGATCGAAGGCGCTGTATGTAATGTAGTCGTGAAGAGCGTTACTGTTCACCATGCATGAAAGTATCGTCTCACGAAACAATGTTTTTGGTAGTATTTATCGGAAATGAAATTTCGATCATCCATTGGTGAAGTGTCTTATCGAAAGACGGAGAAGGTTCATAGTTTACGGGATGGTGTTGTTGATGAGTATAAGGTGTGTTGCATTGAGAAGTGACTAAGAAGACGGCAACTCCTCCTCACTGGTATTTCGTGAAATAGTATTAAGTTTTATAATGAATCACAATCATCGATGCATGTGCAGTCAATCAAGCTTGCCATCAATCAACATCTTCCACTTCTATCAGAGACAGCTCAATCTGATTGGTCACGACGCGTGCCACTTCCTCCAAGGTGCTTCTCGTCCGCGCTCGGTGTGAGGCTTGGTGCGTTATGGCTGAGATTGAGCGTCTGATTCTGCTCTTGTGCGTTGAAGTTTGAGAGATTAAGAGCAGTCCCATTATGCTGCTTATGTACATTCTGCGCCATTATCGAACGCTGGTTGATAATGTAACCGGACTGGGGGTTTGTATCAGCATGCGAACTGCGTCCCACTCGATCTACACTAGTAGTGTTGACCTTCTTGCCCTTAGGACGTATGTCTTTCCGCGATTCATCCATAGCTAGTACTGGTGCTTGCTGACGCGGATGTGATGCAGTAAGTGAAACCGTCTGAGGTAAAATCGCGGAATCCCAATTGTTTGCGGAGACAGTGGGGGGCAATGCTACCGGGGATCGGGTCGTGTCTGTGTGATCATAGGCTGAATAAGTGGAGCTGAAGACGCTTGACTCTCGAAGAAGCCTCTCAGACCCATGAAGGGAGGGATGGGTATCCAGCTTGCTGTACAGATGATCTCGCCTTTGTTTGTCGTTTGGGAGGGGCATGTGATAACGAGGAGCGCGCTTTGCTGACTGAAGGCCACGCTGCACGGCGGTCAGATCCATGCCTAACGGACTAGCAATAATATTCTCACTCGAGCTGTGTGCGTTTGCCTTGATCCCAAGGAAGAGGTCGCGGCTATGGTTTTGGAGTCGTCCTGCAGGAACCATGCTCCGGGTAGGCTTGTGCGGCTCTGCGTCTACTGCACAGAAGTGTGTATTTTCGTTAACAGCCTGGCCCCTACGACGCGTTTCCGGATCGAACTCCAAAGAGTGGTGAGGTGTGCCATTCCCAGTAGCTCTCCCATTCCGTATTCGGCCTTTGTCAGGGTTATGAAGACGTGCGTGCATCCAAAGATCGTCTTGGTTCAGGTTCGATACTCCCATGAAGCAAGTGAAGTTACCACTGCAAGTTTCGCTGATAAGGACATGTAAAAATAGAGTTGTATGTGGGATATCTATCGAAAGAGAATATTTCCTAGTTGAATAGTCAGAATTTCCTATAATTCGTCTTTCTCTCCCTTCCACCCATCACCAACTCCTCTCATCCACTGCACTCCAACCAACTTCAACCCCTTCTTAGCCGCCAATTCCTCTGCTCTGAAGCTTCTCCTCTCTACAAATTCCTCTCCTCCAACATCTGCCTTCTCCAAGCTCTCGCCCGCGCTCTCTTCAAAGAGGAGGAACAGATACCGATGCGGCCCGCTCTCGTCCTTCGGGCCAGGTGCCAAGTATTGCGTCAGCGTCTTTCCTCTCGTGGTGATGTCGTCTGGAGACGTTGTCGCTGATGGAGAAGGGATAGCGGCGACGACCCAGTGGCGCCAGTACCCAAACTTCGGGTCATCTGGGGTCGGCGCATCTGGGTCGATCATCATGAATGTGTAGGTCGCGGCGGAAGATGTTGGCGGCGAAGAGATGGAGATAATAGGTTGCTCCTTGACCTGGCTCACGCGGGCGAGGCTTCCATGTTCAGGAGCCAGTCCGGAGGAGAACTTGACGCTGAGGTCCAGGGCGGGGGTGAAGGACTCTGGAATAATAGCGGAAGGGAGGAGCTTGGCGCTCTTCAGCGAGTCGATGAGCGCATTGGCGGACATGTTGATGTGCGTAACCTCCAGAAGATTTCTAGGTAGGTGGTTTGAACCTTGGGAAAGCGAGTGTATCTTCGTAGAAGTTGATGCGCTGATGTAGGTAGTTTTGTTGCATGATGTGAAGGCCAAGGTCGATTGGTGGATAAACCTAGGTCTTGCCTGGTTCTCCGCTTGAGGCTCCGCTCTTGCTCTTGGCGACTTCATGAGGCATAGTTTCGGTGTGAAATAGACGACAGCGAAGGTATGTGACGTCGGCGTAGCCGTCTACATGCCGAAACATACACAATATGATCGTGAACTACCTATATATCCCGGCGCGTGATGGGGGCCAAATGAGTAATTCTCTGCCCCTGGTCGAGTTGGACCTTCAAAAACGCCCACTTTTGGAACTTCAAATAAGACGTTCGCGGATAGCCGCTGTTATCGGACAACTGTAGAGTGTGCACCATGGTCCCTACGTCTTTGTCTTACCTAGATAAGATGCGGAAGGGTCTGTCATGCATGCAGCGAAACCTTTCAGCGAGAGGTTATGATGGCGTCGTCCTTTGGTATCCAGTCTTCTAGTAGCATGAGTAGGATCATGCAAGGTTCTTGCATTGAAGAAGATAATACATTGAGGTTTTGACAGCCGCGGGATGCAGACGCATGCTTTGAGAAGCCAGGTCCAATATCGATAAGGCAAAGCGCTAGGCTGGCTTTGGCGCAGTCCCAATCCGGTTCGCCCGCGTCCGCGTCATCTTGGCATTGCGGCGTGGTCGTCAACCAGCGCCCCGGAGTCTTCCCACCTGCCGCATCCTCTTTGCTCATCCCACGAAGCTCATGCATATCGGTGCGATTGTTCCGTTCTACCTCTGTGTTTTTGTTAAAAACTTTCTCACTACAATGGCACCATTACCTAGTAAAAGCTCATTCGACACTCCTTAGATCACGATGATTCTCCTGACGGATTCTTGTAAGATGTGACCATGGCCCATTGTTAGTGATCTTCCAAAACCGGGGAGGTGATCCTACAAAGATCCATATAAAATCTAGATGTTCCGCACCGCATGCTAATGCAGGGTCGGCAGCGTATATTCGTTTTAAAAGGCCGGTCAGCCTCGCTGGCCACCTGATATCGAAGCCTACACATTCTTACTGCTATGAGACTCTTTGGGAAGATAACATCTGGTATCTTGGCTGTAAGCGTAGGGGTGTCGGCCCAAGATACGTTCGAAGCACCAGACTTCAATGTAACCGATGCTCTCATTAGCAACGGGGTCAACGTGTCTGCAATTCCTGAATTGGCAAACTTGGTCGCCCGATCGTCCTCAAGCGGCTGCTCTATCGCAGTAAGTATGCATGGTGTGCCTCCTTTCGACATGTGCTAATTTTCTGCATAGTGTAACTCGCTCGGGCTCGTCTTCGGAAAGACTAGGGTTGCCAGGGGTCAGAATGCAGAGTACTGGTCAAACCAACAACTGGCCATGGAGCCGTACTGCACTTTCACCTCTAGGGAAGCCCTTGAGGTGTCAACACTAGTATTGATATCTCGCCTCACCCAGTGTCCGTTTGCTGTCAAAAGTGGCGGACATGCAGCTTTTCCAGGTGCTTCCAGTATTCAAGGGGGCATTACAGTTGATTTGAAAGACTTTACTACACGCAGACTTTCTGCCGATAAGAAGACTGTTGCTATCGGACCGGGTAATCGATGGATAGATGTTTACCACTATCTCACTCCATACAACTTGACTGTTGTTGGCGGCCGAGTATGTTCAGCTCGATCAATCAGCAAAGTGTACTTCTGGACATGCGCTAACATGACGTAGGCAGCACATGTCGGCGTTGGCGGTCTTACCCTCGGTGGAGGCATCAGCGACCTCACAAATGAATACGGTCTTGCTTGCGATAATGTCGCTTCTTATGAAGTCGTGACTGCGTCTGGAGTTATCGTCAATGCATCCCCAAAAGCGTTTTCGGATCTGTACTGGGCCATGCGTGGTGGCGGCAACAACTTCGGTATCGTCACCACGTTCAACTATGAAACCATCGTACAGCCTCCCATGTGGGGAGGTATGCGCATTCATGACACAAGTGCCACGCCAGCATTGATCACCGCTTTCGAGAATGCCATCAACAATGCTGAGAAAGATACAAAGCTTGCACATGTCGTTTCTTTCACGACGTACGACACCTATCAGCTCGCTTTTACCGAACTGGAATACTTCGTTCCAGTCGATCTTGCAAACCCTCCCGAAGTCGTGAAAGAGTACCTCAGCATTCCATTCATGCAAGATAACACCGGTAACAGCACGCTCGAGGATCTGACGCCTCACCGAAGTAACGATATGCCATCTGGGTTTCGCACTTCCATGTGGTCTGCATCTTTCAAGATGAGCGCCGAGCTCATCCAAAAGATGACCGACTACTTCTTCGAGATCGCACCTGCTCTCCCCGCCGTCTCCGTCAACATTGCTTTCCAGGCGTTCTCCAAGCCTGCGCTGGAAGCCATGCAGAAGAATGGCGGTAATGCCCTTGGTCTCTACCCTGAAGATGGGCCGTTCTTCCACGTCTTGGTGTACATGGCTTGGAACGAGACTAGCGACGACACAACGATGATGAAGGCTGCTGAGGACTATGTTCAAGTGTCCAAGACTATGGCTAAGGAGCTTGGAGTCGATAACGATTACTACTATATGCCATACAGCAGCGGTTATCAGCCTGTCGTAGCTGGGTACGGTGCAGAGAACATGGCAAGGTTGCAAGCTATATCGAACAGGTATGACCCGACACAGGTTTTTCAGAACTCGCAACCTGGGTACTTCAAGCTCCATGGAAAAGCACCGCTTGGCGAGAGTGTGTAGGGGCAGCGTAATACATAGTTTGTCAACAGACCGGCCACATTATTCGTCCAAGTTAGATCCAGTTCCTCCCACTGTGATTGGTAATGCTGACTGGGTTCACCACAGCCATCTGAGGACAGCACAAGTATCGTTACGGGTGATTACAACTCATCAATGTGAAGGCCTGCATCAAAACTGTCATAATTGGAATCCAAAGCCAAGCAGCTGCATGGCGATGTAGCGCGTTTTATCAAACATGCATACCAAGTCTAATATCCTGCCATACTTTCCTATGGTTCCACTGCCTCTCCACTTCTCGGAGTTTAGCTTGCAAAGCGCTCTATCCATGCCGCATCTGCCATTGCCTTCTCTCTACATCAATGGTAATCCGCCATATATGATCTAGCTCTGCCCTACGCGGATCTTGCGGTCGGAACTGTCCGAAGGCCAGCCTTTTCACAGTGAATGGGGCTGGTTGCGATTTAAGACAACATCGAACACGAACTGACCCCCTCTGCACAGTGGGTGTCGGGATTTGTGAGCGTGTTGGGCTAAATTGCGGCAGTGGCTGACTCTCCTGGTAATTACTCGAGATTTGGGCGTCGTATGAAGCTATATTCGACCCCGGATCGACCTCATTGCGCGCAAAATCTTTGTAGTCAGCATCGTGTGAGCCGTCATTCATATTCCTTGGACCAGTCGGGGCAGCGATTCTGGGCTGCTCGGGCTCTCCATTGTCTTCGTGTAACAGCGCAAGGGTCCCAGCGAGCAGAGTCGAATCACCATTGCCAACATTGAAGAATACCTGGCGTACTTCTGTAGAAGTTCTGGTAGCATTGTCTGAGAAGTCGACGCCCGGATCTGCAACAGTCAGCCGACGTTTTTGCGAAGTACTTTGAGACTACAACGCACGTACGGCTAACATTAGATCCTCGTCCTACTGTAGATCTGCGTCCGCAGGCATCACAAACCCGGTGGCTGCGAAATCCTTCAAGGCGTATTCGGCTAGGGCGTCCAGCTGTTTACGCTGAACATGGAGTGCACCACCCCTGATGTCTTTATCGCGTTGACTCATGTTGCTAAGCAGAGAAGGCGCCTTGTTTTTAGCCGTCAAACGGTCTTCAGCACCAAAATTACCAGTAGCAGCATCACCAGGCAGTAGCTGAGAACTTGAGCCAGGGCGTGAGTTAGGAACGTCAGACTCTGGGTATCGTGGGTCTCCTTGACCTTCAGCCGAAATCTTGAAGGCTTGCTTCCTACTGGGAGCGATCCGGCCGATAAGGACGAGCAATAGTTCTGGTTGCAGTAGGCGTACTATGATGTTGCAGTCTGGGGTTTCGATAGTGAGTGTCTTCAGTGCAGGTTTCAGCGAATGATCCTGAGTAGTTCCGTTGCGGACTGAAGGCTTCTGACGCCCTTGACAGTGGTCTTTCCAAGTCATAGATATGAGCGCAGCCTGGTCGCGTAGCTCCTTAGTCTGCACTGGCTTCGAGTACGCTAATAGTGTGCCATTTGGGGACATCAAGCTATTGATGTCAGTAGGGTAACACTACATGGTACATGTGACTTACAATAGCTGGGGCCAGACATATTTGTTTGTGTTGTTAGTGAGCCAGTCGCTCACTTTGGCGATGTTGATCATCGGAAGATGTACTGACGACATGATTAGGAAAGATAATAGCGGGTGTTCAAAGCGAGGAAGGCAAAATGGAATGTGTGTGTGTGCAAGTCCTTGCGTGATACGTAACAATACACGAGCTTAACCCGCGACGGCAGTTGGGAGCGATATGAATGGATGGTGGTGAGGTGGAAGAGTGCCCACGTACCTGGTGGTTGGCGCAACTACTTTCGTGCTGTCGTGCTGCTGCTAGGTCACCGATCTGCGCCTTCCTGGGGACTAAAGGCGGATCCAAGGTAGGGGGACGCGTCGCAACGGTAAGGAACGCGTCAGGGCACAAGGAAAGACTAATAACGTCACAGGAGAGAAGTTGCGCGTGTCAGTTTCCTCAGCATGACGATGTTCAACGACGAAGTTCACGAAGAGGGAGAGCTATGACCACCTGGGCAGAAGCCGGAGCCCTGTTTTCCGTCGCACGTGCTCTCGCGCCCAGCCATGGATTTCACGCGACATGGGGATATTGATAATCTTGCACTAAAAAGCTTGTATATTTTAAGTTGTGCCTAATACTGGGAATCGACTCTGGAAATATGTACAGTTCAATTTCCACAAGCATCTTGCTAAGAGCCATAGCAAAAACGTCCAGAGCGCTAATTTTGTAGGAAGGTGTAAACTAAAAGATAGCGAAACCCTTGGTACCTAGCACACGCCTGACCGTTCCGCCGACCTGAAGGGGATGCGCGACAAAGGTTGAATCACACCTAAAAGGTGAACTGTCGTTCATGGCCACGCGAGATGCGATCATATTCCCCACCGGGCCAATGTCCGAGTAAATGCCGGACGAGGGGCAACTGGCAGCTCCTCATTGGATCGCAGACGTCATTGGTCTTCAGAAACTCTTTCCCCTCAGTTGCGCTGTGATTACTAGAACAAACGCCCGACTGATGCTATTTCAACGTTCAGCAGTAATAAGAACCTCACGAGTAGCTGTATCATCTGTATTTCGATCACTCAAGTCAAACAACACACCTAGTTTCCTCATTCGAACACTAGCAACCATGGCGACCGATCCGTCCAAGTACAAGCTTAACCACTCCATGTGAGTACCCGCATGGCATTGCCTGCACCCTCCCTATGTCATTGGCTAGCAACTCATGATTACCAGGATCCGGATCAAGGATCCCAAGCGATCAGTCCAGTTCTATGAGTTTCTGGGCATGAAGCAGATCAACCAGATCAAGAACCCTGACGCCAAGTTCGACCTTTACTTCCTCGCATACGACAGCCCTAAGGCCGTCTCACACGGCAATCACTGGACCGATCGCGAGGGCATTGTGGAATTGACGCACAACTACGGCACCGAAGACGACCCAAATTACAAGATCAGCAATGGCAACACAGAGCCTCACAAGGGCTTCGGCCACCTCTGCATCTCGGTGGACAATCTACAGGCAGCATGCCAGAGGCTAGAAGATGCCGGATACAAGTTTCAAAAGAAGCTCACAGACGGTCGCATGCGCCACATTGCGTTCGTGCTCGACCCTGATGGCTACTGGGTTGAGGTGATTGGCCAGAAGCCATTGGAGGAGACGGAGAACGTCAAGGACACGGATACTGGCTCATACCGCATGGTAATTCTTGCCCCGGTGGCTATATTGTGTCATGCTGATAACCACAGAACCACACAATGATCCGTGTCAAGGATAAGGATGCGTCGCTCAGCTTCTATCAAGACGTTATGGGAATGAAGCTGAAGCGCACTTCAGAGAGCCCAAACGCTGGCTTCAATCTATACTTCTTGGGATACGGTGCCGACGCGCCAGAGACGACTGCGAATGGCGTCAACCCTGTGTCGGACAGCGAAGGCTTACTCGAACTTACATGGAACTATGGCACTGAGAAGGATGCCGACTTCAAGTACCATAACGGCAACGATGAGCCGCAAGGATTCGGTCACATCTGCATTGCTGTCGATGACCTGGACGCTGCTTGTGCTCGTTTCGAAGAGAAGAAGGTCAACTGGAAGAAGAGGCTCACTGATGGTCGCATGAAGAACATTGCGTTTGTCCTAGGTAAGTTGTTATCTACTCGTCGTACAAAATGGCAACTGACAATGTGCATAGATCCCGATAACTACTGGATCGAGGTGGTGCAGAACGAGAAGCTCAAGACACGTAGTAATTGGTAAATGCGCGGCGCCGACTACCCGCGTGATGTGCATATCCCACTCAGCAGTAGTTCAGCCTCCAATCGTTGCAGATCACACCATACGTAGCTACCCACGCTGCGCGACTTACGCACAGCGTGGTACGATGACGGACGCGAATGTTTGCGGTACTCCAACCACAATTGGATAACACAATACATACCGAGTTACGTGACCATCTTTTCGATCTTTTGCCTTTCTCCAGCTCAATTTCATCGCCGATTTCAAGCTTCCAAGGGCTTCAGTCAGAAGTTCCCGAGATTGACCCTGCAGCAGCGGCGTTCACCCCGTGGGGTAAAGGAGTGCGGGGTAAATACAGCCAACAGGTAAGGCTACCACAAAGAGATTATCTGACGCAAGCTACTGCAGAAGACCGATAGCGGCGCAAGTGTCCTCTTCGATGTACAAAACGGAGTGTATTCCTCCTGTGGGATCTGGCATTTGTGTCTCATACTGTCTTCCTATAGAAGTATAGAGCATTGCCTTGCAGTATTACATTAAAACTACAGTAACCGAATACTATTACTTGCCTTCACCAAGACCCTTTGTGGGCCTCGTCACTCTATTCTAGCTAGTTTTCGAGAACAAGCGCAGCCGCTCTTCGACATGGCTATCCTCATGCATACAACGAAGCGAAAGATCTTGATACCCGAGAAAGTGTCGCCAGATGGCTTAGCATTATTGAAAGACCAATTTGACGTGGATGAAAAGAAGGGACTGACCCCAGAAGAGCTCAAGAAGATCATCGGCGAATATGATGCTCTCATCGTGCGTTCTGAGACGAAAGTAACAGCAGAGCTTTTAGAAGCTGCGAAGAAGATGAAAGTTGTCGCACGTGCCGGTGTGGGTGTTGACAACGTCGATGTCCAAAGCGCCACTTCACATGGTATCATTGTAGTGAACTCACCTTCTGGGAACATCAATGCCGCGGCGGAACACACTATCGCGCGTGGGTATTCCAAGCTACGCCAATATTATATCAGCTAACGTGATATAGTATTGATGGCTGTAGCTCGCAACGTTGGAGATGCTTCACAAAGTATCAAGGCTGGGAAGTGGGAACGAAGCCGACTAGTTGGTGTAGAGGCGAAAGGAAAGACTCTCGCTATTGTCGGTCTGGGAAAGGGTCAGTTCAATTCATTACTTCGTAAGCATCTGACTAATGGGTTTTCAGTTGGACTCACGGTCGCTCGCATCGCGAATGGCCTAGGCATGCGTCTCATTGCGTACGATCCTTATGCAAACCCAAACCTAGCAGCAGCAGCCTCGGTCACACTCCGTCCAAGTCTCGCTGAGATTTTGAAAGAAGCT
>Ga0265797_10004609_pt1 | contig 20906 bp, 14 predicted proteins | sample P2T30metagenome_FD_192433 | JGI IMG/M metagenome (GOLD analysis project Ga0265797, IMG submission 192433) | Plant litter microbial communities from East Loma Ridge, Irvine, California - P2 T30 | ecosystem: Environmental > Terrestrial > Plant litter > Unclassified | place: USA: California...
AGTGGGAAAATAAAGTTTTGCAGTCTATTCCGACCACCTCTTTTGAGTCCAGGCCTGGTGAGCGGTATAGCTACTCTAATATTGGATATGGAATTTTAGGACTGGCTCTTTCGAAGGCAGCGCATAAGCCTTTCACTGAATTGATCCAGAAAAGGATCTTTGAGCCATTGCACATGAATTCTAGTTATTTTATTATACCTAACGAAAAAAAAGCAGATTTATCAGCTGGGATGCAGGAGCTTTCTGGTGGAAGTGTCGATACAAAAACACCTTTATCAGAACATGATGGGCGGGGCTACAAAGTTCCTAATGGAGGTATTTATTCCACTCCGAATGATTTAGCCAGATTCATGCTATGCCTGATGGGTAAGTCATCACCGCTTTTATCAGATCACAATCTGGCAATGATGCAAAAGAAATTGACTGTAATTGGAGACCGGAATTATTACGGTATAGGTTTATTCATTAATCAGCAGGAGGGATTGACCATTGTTAATCACGGAGGGGCGGTTGCCGGTTATACGGCTAATTTTGCTTTTTCAAAAGAGAATCAATACGGAATTGTATTGATGAGAAACTTTGCGGATTCAGAGCCTGATATTTTTAAATTACCTTTTGAGATGCTGGATGCGCTGAACAAAATAAAAGAGTAGATGTAGATAATACTTGGCATTAGAAGTAACGATAAAGATTTTGCAAAATTACTAAGTATAGATCAGAACGTACTCCGTTAACTTTTTAAAGCCAGGTTTGCTGATTTTTATATAACGTAGACCTTATTACTGGTTGGTACCGTAATACGGTCTGTCTCAGCCTTGCCTATCAAGTGCGCAGAGTGTAAGTCCAGGTTCTTTTCCTGAGTTGATATGATGGTTTATTATAATTTAATTATTTTATTGAACTCATCGAACCCTAGTAATACAATTAATATTTTATTATGGAAACATAAACAGACCATTAGTTCTACTGCTTTCAATTTCGTACTATTTATAAAACAGGTTGTTAAAACGTTATTTGGAGGATCACTAAATTCAAAACTTCCAAAATCATTTACCTTTGATTGCAACAATTGCTACGCCTGCATCCTGACTAAACCATTGGCAATGTTGGACCCAATGGTCCTGGGGTTAAATATAATATGCCAAAGCCACCTTTGGTTGGTTGATGGCTTTGGCTGTAAAATTAGGCTTATTGTCGTTCTAAAACATCGATTAGCGCTTTGGCGGTAGGTCCAGCCGACAATGGATTTTGACCAGTCACCAAAAGACCATCTACCTCCACATTTGAAGTAAAAGGAACAAGCGCGGAATGAAAATCAGCTCCGAGTTCCTTCAGGCGTGTTTCCAGTTCATAGGGAATGTTGCCGCTTCTGGCAGTGAGCGTTTCTTCTGTATTGGTAAAACCTGAAATCCTTTTGCCATTAAGGAAACCCTGCTGAAGTTCAGCGGCCTTTATTAAAGCGGCTGGCCCATGACAAACTGCGCCGATTGGTTTACCGATGTTATAATAATCCAGAATAATGCGTGCACTGGTTTCGTTTCTGGCCAAATCCCACAATGGGCCGTGGCCTCCAGGATAAAAAACGGCGTCATATAGTTCAGGATCGACGGATTCAAGGGTATGTGTTTTTGTAAACGCTAATTGGGCGGCCGAATCTTCCTGAAATCTTCTGTTGGAAGCGGTAATATTTTCGGTGAGCTCGCTGAGCGGATCTACCGGTGGTTTTCCTCCTAGTGGGCTGGCTAGTGTTACCGAATAGCCCTGATCGACAAATTCATAATAAGGATCTGTAAATTCGCCTAGCCAAACGCCGGTTTTACTGTCTGTATTTTCCATGTCGCTATGCGAGGTGAGGATCATCAAGATATTTTTCATAACTACGCACTTTATATTAATAGGATGAATATTCAATATCCTTACATTTGACACAAAAATTGTTCCTTGTTTTAATAACCTTGTAATTGCAATAGCCAAGCGGCATCATTCAGTTTAAACTAAGGTTAATTAATTATAGACCGGCAGCTTGTTTAGGGAAAAGATTCTAAGAAATTATGGTGAAATTGCCGGTAGGTAGTTAACTCGCCTGATTGCTGAAAAGTGAAAATTCTATTATAGAATTCTTACAAATACTATTTGATAAGGTTCCATATTTTTTTACTAATCTAACCTATTTTGAATTGTAAACGGCTGCAAATTCCTGAGCGAAATCTTTCATTTTTACTTTGCCCATGGTCGGTATGTTTTTGTAGTAATCTTCAAACAAATCCCCCATAGCGCTGGCTGGCATTCATTTCCGTAATGTAATTCGTAAGGCTTAAAGGCATTTTATATTTCAGTAACGCATCCAGCATTTGTTTATCACTGATGGTTACCCATTTCAGATACGGTTTACCAACGGCAGTTCCAAGAATATTTGCAATTTGACTGCAAGTCAGCTCTTCACTGGCTACATAGCGTGCCTTGTGCCCTTTAAATGCCGATGTCAGTTCTTCTGAAATCGCAGCTGCAAAATCCATCGGTGAAACCCAGGGCATTTTATCTTCAGCACTATAATTGGATACCATAAGCCCCTTTTTTCTTTGCAACAGACGCGTTAAGCCGTAGTGACGAAGCGTAAGAAACAGACCGACAAAACCTTTCAAAAAGCCTTCCCCTTTTACAATATCCATATATTGATACAGGTTGTAGTAAAAACCTACCGGCCGCATAAACGTGATCGTTACATCCACAGGTGGCTGCTTTAAAACCTGCTCTGCTACAAAATGGAAGGCAAGCAATCCATTTCCCTTATCGGTATGGGCTCCTATGCTGCTGAGGCGGACTACCTTTTTGACGCCCGATTGCTGAATGGCAGCAACATAATTGCTTGTAAGCCTGCACGCTTCTTCCCTGGCATCAAGATCGGGATTTTCCTGAAATTTAAACGGCGGCAGCATGGTGTAAACCGCGTCGGCACCGGTAAATGTTTTTGCCAAAAAACTGACGTCCTCAATTGAACCAATGGCTGCTGTTGCGCCTATGGCTTCAATATCCTTTTGTTTGTCCGGGCTACTGCTGACCACAGTTACCGCATGACCTTTTTGCACCAACTCCTTAGCAAGTGGCTTGCTGATGTGTCCTAATGAACCCGTTATAATAATTTTCATTTTTTTTGATTTTTATTTATAACAAATGTCCGCTTAATGAATCAGCCGCACGTAGCCAAACCTGTGATTGTCATAGCCATATTTACGACCAGGCATTTTATCGAGCCGCAATTTCCATGTTGATGATAAACAAAGGTTAATACTTGATTTTACAGTGCTGATTCTTATCCATATAGCGCTGGATTTGAAAATTTAGGTTATTTTGAATCCTGATTCACATACCTGATTTATGCTATCACCGAAAACCAGAAGAAAAGTTGCCCTGATCGTTCCTTTTGGCGTGTTGTGGTTTATTTTTAGCCTGGTTTATTGCATACTGGAAAAAGGAATTCTTGGAGATCTGGACCATTATCCATCCACAGGCAACCAGTACAGATTTTCAGCAAACATTTTTGCAATCCCGGCGATGGGACTGATGATGGGGCTAATTACCGGCATTCTGGAAATTGGTTATTTCAGTAAGTGGTTTATCAAAAAGAGCTTCGCCCGGAAGATCGTATTTAAATCCTTGCTTTACCTGATTATTACTTTCATTTTTCTGGTTTTCACGCTGTTGATGAATGCACTTTATACGCATCGCGAGCACTCCTTTGAAAACCTGGTATCACCCGCCTGGGCATTTTTCACTGGCTTCGATGCGGTCGGTCTTATGCTATACATGGCTTTGGTAATTGTCGTTACACAGTTTTACTCTGAATTTAGTATGAGTATCGGGCCTGGTACATTAAGTAACTTTTTTCTAGGAAAATACCATCATCCTGTTGAAGAAGAAAGGATTTTTATGTTTCTGGACATGAAGTCTTCAACGACAATTGCCGAAAATCTGGGCCATGTCAGTTATTTCGAAATGTTAAAAGAATATTTCTTTGATCTTTCTGAAGCTGTTATTGATTTTGGTGGCACAATTTATCAATATGCCGGTGATGAGATGATTATCTGCTGGAAACTGAAAGATGGGTTAAAAAATAATAACAGCATTGAGTGCTTTTTTGCAATGAAACGCGCTTTGGAAAATCAGGCAGAAAAGTACAACAGTAGATTCGGCCTTTTGCCGGAATTCAAAGCGGGGATGCATTCGGGATTGGTAACTGCCGGAGAGATCGGATCGCTGAAAAAAGAAATCATCTTTACAGGCGATGTCCTCAATACATCCGCAAGGATCCAGGGGCTTTGCAACCATTTCAATTCTGAGCTGCTGGTATCAGAGGACTTCGCTAAACTTCTTCATCTTCCGGCCACATACGAAATCAGATCGGTTGGAGAGAACCTGCTGAAAGGACGAAGTAAAACAATGGAGGTATTTGCCATATCAATCTCAGATCAATAGTGGAAACACAACTACTCACCAGGCGTATCTTTTGTCCCCATTGTCATTACACTTCATAGCCAACAAGTACAGGTTTTAATTTTTCCGTCTTCATCTGCTATCTTCATTTAGGTGCTTAGACAATTGTGATGATGTCTATTTGGGCATTTCGCTTTATTGTATCTGTGAATCAATTTCTATTCCCCCTTATTATTGCATTTACGTTGTCGTCATCAACAGCTATCTGATTGCTTAATACGACATGCAAAATAGACTTTGAAAAACAAGTTGAATAGCTCGTAGTTATGAAACTTTATCAAAAATCGGGTCAGTCATCCTGAGATTTCTAATGGCAGTAGTATTGCAAACATCAAAACTGCTGCGGCACTTTCCGATGAACGACCAAAATTCATGTAAAGTGATTACGCCTTTTACGATCCTGTCGCCCCCGCTTACACACAAGCGTCTTTTCTCTGCTTACTAATATTTCCATATAACTTTTCTTCTCAATAAGATCTGCAACTTTCCGTTCAACTCGTTTGCTTTGATAAGATTTATATTAACCCGTTGTGTTGCAATGAAAGAAACGTGGATTGAAAGGATCGGAAAAAATCTTTGAAGCCAGGAGGCTATCCTACCAAGCTTGTGTCTGTGTAGAAATGTTACTATTAGGATTAGTTTGACACTGTGTAATAAATTCTATAAAAAACATAAAAAAATCGTATTTTTATTGAATGGTAAAACGCGTAGATGGATTCGATATTAACAAAAGTGAAACTGCTGAATCAGTTGGTCATAGTACTAATAAATCGGAGGCTATCTTCAACGCTATTGTTCTTGATACAGCCAGCCAACATGCGTTTGATAATCTTACGGAATTAGCTTGCCTGTTTTGCGATGCAAAGGTTTGTCTAATTACTTTTATTGACAACGAGAAGCAATGGGTTAAATCTGCAAAAGGGACGCTGGTAAATGAAATTTTCCTCCATGTTTCGTTCTGTCAACAGACCATTCTTCAGAATTCTGTTTTTGAAATCGCCGACATCACTTTAGACAACAGATTTAAGGGCAACGACCTGCTCCTGGAGCAACCCGGTCTGAGGTTTTATGCAGGTTACCCGCTAATAAATGCGTCCGGTTACCTGATAGGTACAGTATGTGTACTCGACGATAAAATACGAACCCTATCTCTGCCGCAAGGCAAATCCCTTCAACTGATCGCCTCCCAGGTAGTTACACTGATTGCTGGCCAGAAAAAGTATGACCCCGAACAGCCACAACATAGAGACTATTTGAAAGACAGGTTTAGAAAGGACGAAACGAGCAGCGAGGAAAAGCTCAGATCGTTTTTTGAAAATTCACAGGGACTTATGTGCACGCACGATCTGGAAGGGAATTTTACTGCAGTCAATTCTGTGGGAGCCGGGCTTCTTGGGTACACTGTTGGCCAGATACTGAAAATGAGCCTTCGAGATGTGACTCCGGTGAAACATTTTAGTGGATTAGACGCTTACCTGCATCAGATCCGACATACCGGAAAATCCTCCGGTTTGATGACCACCATGCATAAAGACGGGCATCATGTCATATGGAGCTACCGGAATTCATTAGTTAGGGAAGTAAACGGGCAGGATTATGTCGTTGGAAACTGTATTGACATTACACAAAGCTATAAGCAGGGCAAAGAGCTACGCAGGACGCAGGAGGTGCTGGCGCAAACGAATTTAATCGCAGGGGTTGGAGGCTGGGAATACAGTCTTCCCGAGAAAGAGTTTTACTTCTCTGAGCTTGCCAGGCAAATCTGTGGACTTGATCCTGATTTTAAGCTTGACAGCCAAAGTGCACTGAGCTTTTTTAAAACGGGCGACAGCAGGGACAGGGTGGTAAAAGCAATGGCTGATTCGATTGCGCACGGAACGCCTCATACGATTGAAGTACAGATCGTAACGAGCAATTCAGAAGATCGTTGGGTCCGGGTGGTAGTGAATGCTGAAATGGAAAGCGGCCAATGTAAAAAGCTGTACGGTATTGTCCAGGATATTGATGAAAATAAAAAAACTGAGATTCAGATCGGACATGCAAAGGAACAACTAAGAATACAGCAGGCGCGACTTTTAGCATTTGTTGAGCATATACCCGCTGTGGTGGCAATGCTGGACACAGATATCAGGTATCTTGTTGTCAGCCGCAAGTGGGAAGAAGAGTATGGTTTGACTGGCAAAGATATCATTGGGAAGCGTTACGATGAGGTGTTTGTCAATGTAGGCCAGCATTGGAAAGATATATATCGGCACGCTCTTTTGGGCAAGGGAGTGCAAAAAGGTGAAGATGTGTTCCGGCCACAGGGCTGGGAGCACGACAAATATCTTTCCTGGGAGGTAAGGCCATGGTATCAGTTTGACGGCAGCATAGGAGGGATCATTACCCTGATTTACGATGTGACAGAGATGGAACTTCATGGTCAGGAACTCAAAAAAGCAAGAGAGCAGGCTGAACAGGCCAGTATGGCCAAATCGGAGTTTCTTGCCAATATGAGCCATGAAATACGGACGCCACTCAATGGTGTGATCGGATTTACGGATCTTATGCTCAAAACGGATATGAGTGACACACAAAAGCAATATCTGAGTATTGTAAACCAGTCGGCTAATACATTACTGGGTATCATCAACGACATTCTGGATTTTTCAAAAATAGAAGCTGGTAAGCTTGAACTGGATATCGACAGATACGACATTTACGAAATAGTGGCGCAGACAGCAGATATTATTTCGTTCCAGGTACAAAGTAAAGGGCTTGAAATGTTGATGGATATCCCTTCGTGCCTGCCGCGATTTGTATGGGTGGATGACATTCGGCTTAAACAGATCCTGATCAACTTACTGAGCAATGCTGCCAAGTTTACCGAAAACGGAGAAATTGAGCTTAAAATCCTAATCCTTCAAGACGAACCGCAGGAGGAAAATACCATTACATGCAGGTTTATCGTGCGCGACACGGGCATTGGAATCCGAGAAGAAAAGAAGGCAAAGATTTTTGAAGCGTTCCTCCAGGAAGATGGTTCTACAACAAAAAAATATGGAGGTACGGGATTGGGGCTGACCATATCTAACCAGCTGTTGGCACTGATGGACAGCAGTCTTCAGCTGGAAAGCGTTCAAGGAGTGGGCAGTACCCTATTCTTCGATCTGAAAATGAAGTGTGAAAAAGAGAATTGTTCCCAAGTGCCGGCTCTGACATCCATTCGTAAAGTGCTCGTTGTGGACGATAATGCAAGGAGCCGCAGGCTTCTTACGCGCATGCTCGGGCAGCTCGGCGTTATAGCTCAGCAGGCTGCGAATGGTCAGCAAGCCTTGCAGGTGCTTGCACAACAGGAATCTTACGATGCTGTGCTGGTGGATTACCACATGCCAGAGATGGACGGACTGGAAACGATTCGTCAAATACAGAAAACTTATTCTGGTGAGCAGTTTCCAATCGTTTTGATGAACACTACAGCGGATGATGCCTTGGTTATAAATGCTTGTAAGGACCTGGGAATCAATTCACGGTTAATGAAGCCAATCAAACTGGCCGATATTTCTGCATTGCTCTTAAATATAAATCGTGAAGAGAGGCGTTTGCGGTCGGTAGAGCCACTCCCAAGACCACAGGCATTTGTCAGGGATGTATGTGTTCTGGTCGTTGAAGACCACATGATCAATATGTTGCTAGCCAAAACGCTCATTAAAAAGGTAGCATTAAATGCAACAATTCTGGAAGCGGCAAACGGCAAAGAAGCCCTGGAACTATGCCAGAAGCGTTTACCGGATCTGATTTTTATGGATATTCAAATGCCAATCATGAATGGCTATGAGGCTACGTCTATGATCAGACTACTGCCGGAGGCTGGCAAAGTTCCCATCATAGCGCTTACAGCGGGTAATGTAATGGGAGAGAAGGAAAAGTGTATGGAAGCGGGGATGGATGATTTTATTTCCAAGCCATTTGTACAGGATGCAATAAGCCAGGTATTTGAAAAGTTTCTAAAAATAGCAGAAAAGTAAATATCGGGGCCTAACTTAGAAGTTAGCTTGCCTTTATCCCTTCCAACATCAGAACCCTCTCTCCTTGCTATATCTTTTTCGTAAGCATTTATCCATTCGGTAATAGCTTGCCCGTCCTGCTCAATCCGGGCATTTGCTCTTATCATCCTGGAGACACCGCTGAGCATAAATTCAGGATCAAATAATTTAATTTGCGTAGATATAGACTGTAAACTTTAGAGTTGTTTTGCACTATGTAAACATAAATAATACGCACAGTAAGGTTCATTCAAGCCGTGGTTTGTTGAGATAGCCCATGCAAGATTACTTATTTGGAGTTGGGGGTTAAATTAAAAGATAGTACAAAAAGTGCCACAGGTTTTGTACTATCTTTTAATTTAACCCGTAGTAGCCACTATATTGGCGTTTTTTATATTGAGTAGGATGGACAATATTGGGCCACAAACATCGCTGTCTGAAAAAGCGAGCACTTACAAGAAATAGTTATATGTTACTTATACAATAATTTTAGAAGATAACCACAAGTCAATAAAATCCTGTTTCCGAATCAAGCCCGCCGGCGCGGGTTAAGTTTTGCTATTAGCACATGCCTTCAACTCAGCATCCCAGAGCAGTTACAGCTTTCATATAATTTTTAAAAGACCACTAGTTGTCTTAGAAGTAACTCTTCATACCTAACTGTCCTTCCAATTATTCCACTCAGGTCACAACTGAGAACCATCATCAGTGCATTTATTTAAAATATTCCAGTTCAATTGGGCTAGCTGATTTATAGAAATTATTTTATAAGAGAGTTAGATTTCATAGAAATAAATTAATTATCTCATTTTGTTTTAATAGATGAAATTTTCATATGCTCATTACAATCTAATAAATAAATATAAAAGTTAAGTATTTGATATATAATAAAATATATATCAGTAGCAACGGTTTATATTTTCTGAAACATAGGTGATAAATATTTAATTATTTTTCTGAGTGTAGCCCCTTCGTACAATTTTAGTAAAATATTGCCCTTTAATTTTGACTCAATAAATAGAAATTATTCTAGGCTTTTTTTAACCTTATTGTATGAAAACCAAAATTTACGTCCCGTCACTTTGCCTGATATCTCAGCAATTATGCAGGTTAGTTTTGATCACTTCATTAAATTATGACAGATACTTTCACAAAGATTTGATTTCTACTTGGATTGACCACGCACTTGGGTTTAGATGCGGTTACCAAACGGTTTCTTAAAACCGGTAGTAGAGTATAATTAGAAAAATAATCTCTGGCATCATCGAAGAAAATGAAAACTACCCTGATCGCAGATGATCATCATCTCGTACAAAAAGGTTTAAAGATCATGTTAAAGGAGGTTCTAGGCTCCGATAATGAAGTTGAATTTGCATCTAATGGCAAGGAGGTGCTTGCCAAGCTGAAAAATAACCATTTCCATATGCTGATTACGGATTTGAACATGCCCGAAACAGATAGTATGGAAATGGTATCAGCTGCGCTGAAACTATCACCAGATTTAAAAATTCTGATTGTTACGATTTCTCCTGACGCAATTTTTGCTCCAAGATATCTACGGGCAGGGGTAAACGGATATGTAAGCAAGGAAGCACCTGATGAGACTTTAAGAGAAGCCATCTGGACGGTAGGCAACGGAAGACGTTACATGAGTGGTGACCAGGCCAAAGATTTTGCCGATTCATTCCTGTTTGGCAATGAGGCAAATCCGTTTGACAAGCTTTCTAAAAGAGAATTTGAAGTAACTTTATTACTATTAAAAGGTTATGGCGCTATTGAAGTAGCTAACGCTTTATTCATCGGTACCTCTACGGCCAGCACATATCGTTCCAGGATTTTCGAGAAATTAGGTATTAAAAGCCTGATTGATCTTCTTCGCCTTGCGCGTGAGTTCCATATTGGTGATGATTAGGTAAAGTGATTGAAAAGCGCGTACCTTTTTCCAGTATACTGCTGATGTCAAGTTGTCCGCCTATTTTTTCCAGCATCTGTAAAATCAAAACGCTGCCAATACCATCTGTACCTACTTCACGGTTCCGGTTAAAAAAGAGATCGATCTGTTCGGCAGTCATGCCCTTACCACTATCTGAAACATAGATAGCAAGCGGTATCAGGCTATCATTTACGCCCAAGGTAATTTCACCTTGATGCGTATTTTTATTTGCATTGTCAATCAGGTTCCGGATAATGAAAGCAAGAACGTGTTGATCCGTATAGCACATTACGTTTGTCTGCAAAATCACCAATTTATTTCCATTCGCCTTGATTGGTTGGGCGTATAGGTTTTCTATTTCGGTAAAGATTTCCTGAAGTGGAAATGCCATCTCTTTGATCTTAAAATCCTCCTGTTGCATTATAGCCCATTTGAAGAATCGTTCCGTAAATTCTTTAAGTGCTATTGCACCATGATTTAGATCCGCCAAATGCTCTGTCAGCTCCTGTGATCCGAGCTGCGGACCTTTTGATAGCAGATGACCACTTATAAACGATATGAACCGGATGGGCGATCTAAGGTCATGCAGGATCATCGTTATCATTTTATCCTTAATCTGGTTACTTTTAAAAAGTGCATTTTCAGAAACTTCCAGTTCTTGTATTGCTTCACTCAATTTTTTGGTGCGCAGGTCCACTTGCTCCTGAAGCATTTTGGAGTTTTGTTGAAGAATTCTGACTCTTTGCCGTGTGATCAGGAAAGCTGTAAGAATGATTATTAAAACGACTAAAACATAAAACCACCAGGTATTATAAAATTTAGGAAGTATTCTTATCTGGATTTTCAATTGCTGAGAATCATCTTCCATATGTTGTGCCCGCTTTCTTACCGTGATCTGATAATCCCCAGGAGAAATATCCCTGAGCACAATCTCGCCGTTTTCAGGCAAGGGCAGCCAGGTATCCGAGTTTTTTTTAATAGCGTACTCCATCTGTATATTTTCACGGATGCCGAAATAAGGAGAACTGATCAGCACCGATACCATATCAAAATCAGCGGGTAAAATCAGCCTATTATTGGCCAGTGTTGTATCCCTGCCATTAATAACAACGCGGTCTATAAAAATTCCGTTATCCGGGTGAAGGGGCTTTAACTGATTTGGGGAAAACCACACCAGTCCGTTGACCGATGGAATCGATAACAGACTATCTTTCATCCACAAATAAGAAGGATTGCATCCCCCATTGAACTCATTGGTTTTTAGCCCGCTCTGTGCATCAAACATATAGAAATAGACATCCTTGATTTTATTTTTTGAATAAGCAATCAACGACGTCTTTTTTGTCATAAACAGCCCATTGTTCGTCGGTAACCAGAAATAACCTCTTTTGTCTTCAATAAAGCTGTGCACGGTTTTTAAAGCCTGCCTGGGACCAAGTGGCATTTGATGAAGTTTATCATCCTGCCACAGGTAGAACCCTCTTCCATAGGTGGAAATCCAGATCCTTTGATTGTTATCAATCTGAATGGTCCTAATAACGGCAGAATCCAGCGCCGATTTAAAAATTTGATTCTTTTTTGAATTATACCATTTTAGTCCCGAATGTGTCGCAAGCAGAAACGCATTTTCACTATAGGGAAATACATTTGATACATGTATTCCGTCCGGATAGGCGGTTATACCGGCAATCGCATGCTGCTCAATCCTGCCATATTTAAACTCAGTAAAGAAAACGATTGACTTTGCCAATGAATCATAAAAGATACTTCTCAGTTCACTATCCAGCTTGTGCAGAATAGCTACTTTCTTCGATTTCCAATCGTAGCTACACAGGTATTGATCACTTTGATAATAAATGGCATTCTGATCATTATAGATTGCTGCACTGATATTGTTTCCGACCAGTTTTAAAGGATACGGCTTTTGATGTAAGGGAAAAACAATGTTTTTCGAAAATAAAAGACTGTCGTTTAATTTCGCCTGTGCATAAAAAGAAGGGATCTTGCTAAACGGTCCTGAATCCTGTGTCGGCATATCCGGATAATGAAAAGAGTTCAGCTGTACCACATACAATCCGCCGGTTCCGGATCCAAAATAGAACTTTTTTTTTGCAGGAGAAAAATACAGACTTGTAACATTCGGGATGTTCAGATTGTTTAAGATTACTTTGCAAATCAGCTTTCCTTTTGATATGGTAATTTCATATAAGCTATTACGGCAGTAGATATATGTTCCTGCCTCACAAGATAGAAGCGAAAATTTTCCTGCCCGGTAATCCAAGTCATTTTCAAGTGCTCCAAAAATTTTATTATGCCGATTTTGAAGTATGCCATTTCTAAATACCTGTACTGTATTCTGTGGAAAAATCCGAATCAGGTACTCCTTAAAAAAAGGGGCCATCAGAAACATAGACTGATAACTAGCCTGAATCTTTGCTGATATCAATTTTAATGCTCCATTTTTTAAATGATACAATTGGCGATCATCATAATAATAGGCCTGGTCCGGTCCCATACCGCAGATCCATTTTTTTGAAACGTTTACATCATTTCCATTCAAGCTGTCAATGGTCACGATCAGTCGCTTGTCCGTAACCACACGCCCTTTATAGGAAGTGCGTAAAAATTTTGAATTATCAAGTTTGGGAACGGAAGAATTCTGTCCGGAACTGTTGATTGATAATATTTGGCCTTCAGATGAGTATGCATAGAGATTCCCAACCGCTTTTACCGGCATAACAGGATCATTTTCTATGTTCATATATTGAATTCTATCCGATTTGAGACCTTTGATCTCAGATGTTCCATAGGTTTTGAAAACACGGCCGTCAAAGCGTACCAAACCCATCTCTGTGGTTAGCCAACAATATCCCGCCTGGTCAAATTTAATGTCCTTGACACTATTCTGAGGCAACCCGTTTTCGGTTGTGTAATGAGAAAAGGTGTAACCCTGAGGTTGCGTATAACCCAGTACACAGTGCAACATTAAGCCTACACACAAAATATATCTTGATGATAATGAATACAATAAGTAAATATTCTCCATTCAACTGAGTTTTGTAGCTGTGTTTTTGTTGCATCCATGACCAATATTCGATTCGACCCGTTGATACTTGCTTCAGGAATCGGGCCGGATGTCAAATCTACAAATCAACTTCAACATTCTTACGAATCTTTTGTAGCTATTACAGCTACAAAATGTGGCTGCATTAATGACACGAATGAGGATGAATTAGTCTTTCAGGCGGCAACCAGCTACAATACATTTGTATCAACAATTCAATAAAAAGAATTTCTTAATTCATTTAGCCATGTCACTCTAAAGTTAAAATATTTAGAAAGGGGTGTCTGATGAAAGAACAAAATATTTTTAGGCACTATACACACATTTATTCAGTGTGATGAAATACACAAGGCTGAGTAATTATATAATCTTACAGTACCATGTTTACAATTAGCTTAATCGATAAGCATCCAATAACAAGGTTAGGAATTGGGTCTTTTATAAAAGATGGAATTAGTAATATAAATATTGAAGATTCAAGCACTCTATTTGAATACAGGACTCGATTTTCAAGGAGCAAACCCAAAGTGATCATTATAGGATTGGCAAATGAATCTATTATTGAATGTCTTGATATAGTGAATCTGTGTAACCGATACTATTCTTCTTCATTTCTGGTTATGTACGGCGAACCACATGATAGCCAGTCAATAGCAACATTTATGAAGTATGGTGTGAAAGGCTATTTACTAAAAGGCGATGACCCTTCCGATTTGTTGAAATGTTTAAAGACCGTTTCAAAAGGTAAAATATATTTAAGTGAAACAGTTAGCGAAGGAGTTTATAATCATTTGACTCACTCATTTGCGAATAAATATGGAAACCGAAAAAGTTTCCTGACAAACAGAGAACATGATGTTGCAGGTCATTTGTGTAAAGGAATGAGTACGTCTGAAATTGCTTCATTGTTAAACTTAAAGTGCTCAACTGTGAGTACCATTAAATCCAATTTGTTCAGAAAAATGAATGTAACGAGTGTGATTGAGCTTTTCAATCAATATAACAGATTATTAAACAGCACAAATATGTATTCATTTCCATCGCTTAGCAATTAAGAGGTGACACAGTTTAGTTTACAGTCTCCAATTATTATCCATTTCATTTTTTAATTAACCATAAATAAATACAAATCAAATGAAAACAAATCGTTTACTTATCAAAGTTGCACTTTCGTCTGCTATTGCTGTATCTGCATTTATCTTGACTCCTGGCGTAGTAATGGGACAGGTTAAAATTGGTTCTAATCCTGCTAATATTGGGACAACAAGTAATCTGGAGGTTGAATCTACTAATGGCACCAAAGTAGTCATAGACAAAACAACAGGTCAATTAGGTGCAGGCGTTACAGATCCTACACAATCTGTTGATGTGTCTGGGACGGCGCGGCTTCGGAATATACCGACTAATATCACCAACAATTTAATTCTCACGGTAGATGCGAATGGTGTTATTGCCAAACAGAATGCCACAGCTGCTCAATTACCCGTTGTTAGAGGTGTTATAGGTTCAGGCATAGATATACCACAAACAACGACTTCTACTTGGCTGTATACTGGCTCTTCAATAACATTGCCCGCAAATTCAAGATATGTAGTAAGTGTTAGTATGATTCAAGCTTTAAATTCAGAACTTTTACCATTAGGTAGCAGTTTATTTTTGCGTTCAAGTTTTTTTAACTCACCAACAGAAAATGCAATCACTAGTGATATTGTAGGTCCGAATCTCGTAAGTGGGCTTCTTCCTGCTTCGGCGTTTTACAGCATTTTGTCAGGGGCTGTAGTTATAGCAAATACCACTAACTCTCCGAAAACATATTACTATAAAGCAGGTGCTACCGCTCCAGTTGCTCCTACGGCATCCCCAATTTATTTGTTTGGAGGTTCCGCTTGGAGTGAAAATCAGATCTACGCAATACCAATTAACTAATATTTTATTTGATGCAGGCTGGATCCGGGTATGTCGGTTTAGGTAAGCAGATTAAGAATAAATGTATTACCTACAGAAAAACGTTTATATAGGGATTAAGGTTTTTAAATCCAACCTGCTTGATAATATGTAATCCAATCAATTTAAAATGGTTAATGCTTTTTTGGTCTTGATCATATTCTAAATAAATATCTATCATAATAATTAAGATTTCACATTAATGGACAGATATAAAGCTATTTACTTAAACAAAGCTTGTATACCGGTTTTATTCGCTTTGTTATTGATAGGAAATCCATCAAAAGCACAAGAAGGTAGCCAAGGTAATACAATTGTATTCAATGGTGCAACAATGAGTGTTTTTGGAGCCCATTCATTCATTGCTGGTGGCTCGGGAACACAGCCTGGAATTATTAAAACGATAAGGTCGGCCCCATTTGGGGTTTTTAGGTATGCTAGTACCGCATCTTATAGCGGTGCCACAGATGTTAGTCACATAGATGGATATGTTGAAAAGGTCGGCAACTCCGCTTTCATATTCCCAATTGGTAACGGTACTAAACTTAGGGTCGCTGGTATTTCCGCACCTACAACTTCTGGTAGCTTCAAAGCGGCTTACTGGTTTCAGAATCCGGCAACTTCCACATTACCAGCAGGTGCTCCATTTCCATCCGCAACAACATATTTAGGAACCGGTGTCACCGGTGTAAGTACTGTTGAATATTGGGATATTGATGGTGCATCCGCTGTCAATCTTACACTGAGCTGGGATGCGGCAAGTGGTCTTGGGTCACTTACCAATAACACCAGTAATAATCTGATAGTTGTCGGATACAACAGTACTACAAGTAAGTGGGAAAATTTGGGAAATGCAGGTGGTGTGAGTGGCACTCTGGCCACAAATGGGACTGTTACTGCAAATGGCGTTACACCTGATAATTATTCTGCCTTCACCTTTGGTGTAAAAGCCCAGGTTCCTGACCTAACCGCTGCACAGTTTTTCTCCAGTACAAGTTTGGCAGTTGGGGGGGCTGCAGATTATGTAGTGGCTATAAGTAATGTAGGGCAAGCAGCAACCAGTGCAGTTGTGGATTTTTTCGTAACACGGTTTGGTCCGGCCACCGGATTAAATATTGCCCTTAATAATGCTTCAAGTGTAAACATTGATGGTGATGATTTCCCGTTAAGCAACTCTGAATTTAATATTGTTACTACCACGGGCCGTTTCACTTTCACATCAAAAACTACTCCAACCAATGTAGCCATTAGCTCACTTGGTGTGAAGTATGTTGGTTTTACGATCACAAGATCAGGTGGTGGATCTGGTTCCACAAACAGCACGGTAACAATTACCAATGGTACGGGTGGTGGTGAGACGCCAATCAATAATAACACCATTGCCAATCCAATCACTAAGCTTTAAATGACATGGGAATGAAAAAAATTATATTAGCTTTCGCATTTATAGTTTGCGGATTTACGAAGATTTTCGCTCAATCAGGAGATTTGGAAGTTGTATCCATAGACCCGGAAGTAACGACTATTGAGAAGGGTAAGGAATTGGCTTTGATACTTCAGTTAAATCAGAACGGGCCGGATAACTTACCTCCCGGATCAGCACGCGTATCTATTTCCTTTAATACTGCGATACTTCGCTGGAAAACTCCGCTGGTCGTGACGGATGATTGTGGAAATGTCTGGACTGTTCAAACTTCCAATGTTCAGCCAACTACGGCGCTGGTTCAGCTTCGCAATAATAACGCGGTGCTACCAAACCTTGCCCAGTGTTTTATACGGATTCCGGTAGTTGCTTATGAAGTTGGTACTACACCGTTAACGGCAACTTCAACCGTTTTTGGTGCCGGCTTAAGTGATCCTAACGGAACCAATCAGGGATCTACCGGTACACTTGTAGTAACAGCGCCGCTTCCAGTGAAACTTGTAAAATTTACAGCTGTAAAAGAAAATAAGACAACAATTTTAGACTGGGCTACAACCGAAGAGGTCAACAGCGACCGATTCGATGTAGAAAGGAGCAGCAACGGCAAGGCATGGAGTACGATCGGAAGCGTAAAGTCTAATGGAGAGAGTGCAGCGCTTAGAAATTATAGCTGGCCGGATGCACAACCTCTGATGGGAGAAAACCTCTATCGCCTGAAAATGATAGACAAAGATGCCACTTTTGCTTACAGCCGTATTGTCAGTGTTAAATTTGATCATCCTGGTGATAGCGGAGTTGTTGTATACCCCAATCCTGTTTCCGAAAGAATTTACTTATTGGATGCTGATTTAAGCTCTTTGAGATCTGCCGAACTCATTAATCCCGAAGGGAAACTTGTTTTAAGGTCATCTTCGATTTCTGCAAATGGAATTGTAGTCGATCATATGACACCTGGTTTGTACACTTTACGATTAACGGACAATGTGGGTAAAATAAGTTCAAGAAAGGTTGTTATTGCCAGATAATAAACAGGTAGTACTCCTATTGAGCCTAGTTGAGAAGTGTGTTACATCAGGTGGTTCGGTTTCCGGATCACCTGATTTTTTTAAATCAATAATTATTGTTCCGGTTATTCCGTCTATATCGACAAAATGTTGATATACAACTCACAAACAACACCACAAGTATTATCCGAACTTACAAATTCTATCATTACAGTCCTTTTTATGTTAAAGAAAATAAGTAGTTTAAAATTTTCCGGAAACGGCCCAATTAAAATATTGTATCCGGGCTTGTCCTTCTCAAATGAGGATACAGGAATTGGAAGCATCGGAAGAATTGATCATGCATATATCAATACAAATACTACTATACCTATGCATCCCCACGTCAATGATGAAATACTTTCCTATTTCCGGACCGGGCTTGTTGAACACAGTGACTCAGAAGGTTCTGTTAAAGTGATTGGCAAAAACAGACTGATGCTCATGAAAGCGGGTAGAAGATTTTACCATGAAGAAAAAGTAATGGGTGAACAGGAAGCGCTTGAAGCACTCCAGATTTTCATACGACCTGGTAAAAAGGATTTAAGACCCGAAGTGACTTTTCTGGATTTAACAGATATTCATAGTGAAAATAAATGGAGGTTATTGGCTTCTCCGACTTCACAGACCGCATTTCATTTCAGTAGTGAAACCTGGATATACGACATGAAGTTGCTTAGAAATACAGTTATGGGATTACCAGAGTTGTTAAGAAATAATCTTACGGTCATACTGTATCTTTTCAAAGGAAGTGTGCTTATTGATGGTCATATTGCACTGGCGAAACGTGACGCCCTAATCATCACTGGTCAGCAGATTATAATCGAGGCACGAGATGAGGATGCTGAACTGGTTCTTTTTGTTACAGATGAGCAGGCGGAAATCTACAAAGGTGGAATGTATAGCGGCAGAAGGGCTTGATTTCGATTAAAATCCCAGAGCATCAACCCATATATATGCTTGTAAGTCATTTTGCGATCAATTTTAATAGCTCTTAGTTTTGATCATATAATGGATTTTTTAAAGTAGAAAGCATCGAATTTCTCTCTAACTTGTTGGTGACGATGCACCTGCCACCATATCAGCATATTAATAATGTTGAGCTTTGCAATACGCCCATAAATTTGTAATCCATATGAAAATGGCACAACGTACCAGAAATCAGAATTTTGGCAAAGCCCGGGTTAATCCATGGGATTATACAATTTCATTCATTACCTGTTTTGACCGTGTAATGAAACACCATCATAATGCTTACAAAGTCACGATTAGTATTGATAAGCCGGTTGATTTTGAAATTGATGGCAAATCGCATGGAGCCGTACGGGGTTACATTATGAATCAGAACGTGCAGCATACCTGCGCTGCAAAGGGAGCAACGGTATTGGTGAATTTTATTGAGACCCATAGTTTTTTGGGTTGGCAGATCAAATCTCTATTGAATGACCGGCCGTTTATGAATATCAGCGAATTGCTGGATGATGATGCGATTGGAAAGGTACTGCCTGCGAATTACAACGAATTATCAGAGCATATACTGGTTCCTCATGTCAATGCTTTTCTGCATTCGCTGTTTGCAGGGTCGGAGTTCATTCAAACATCCCCTTTGGATGAGCGTATTGGTAAGGTATTGAAATATATCCATACAAACCTCCATCAACAGATGGCACTTTCCGATGCAGCTGCTATGATAGACTTATCTCCCGGAAGACTCCGGCACCTGTTTGCTGAGCAAATGGGAATACCTTTTTCACAGTATGTATTATGGAAAAAGATCCGTAATACACTTACAACCTGCATTTTGGACGGGGTTAACCTGACTGAATCCTGTCATCTATATGGATTTTCTGATCAGCCTCATTTCAACAAAGTATTCAAACGTGTTTTTGGAATGAACCCGATGATGCTAATCAACCACGCCCGCATACTGCTGTAATGGTAATATTTAGTAAGCCCAAGACTAAACAATTATGATTATAACTGTTTAGTCTAAAACTATGGTGTACAAATCTGGTTCACGGTTGACTTGTTTAATATAATGCTGCGAAAGTTTACCTTACCAACACACATATAATTTATGAAATATTCTTTCTTATTATTTATAAACGTTCTTTTCATCTATAATTTATCCGCTCAGGATATTATTAAAGACATAGACTTGAAAAATGGCTTAACCGTAAAAGTGGAAAATGCTAATCAAGAAATTTTTATTACCAGCTCTGCCACAAAATTCAAAAGTAAGGTTATAACCAAAATTTCATCTAAAAGCGATATTCTAAATGATTCTTTGGTTATCAGTATGTTAATGCCCATTATTGACGGATATGATTATGACTTTGATAACTTAAAAAGTGAAACTGAACATTTTATGGGTAAGCCAATATTATTGTTTTCTAGTATTCGCCGATCAGAAGGTTTTTATGTATTGACAATTCCCCTTGTACAAAGCTTATCAAGCTTTACTGAACGACGGAAAATATATATTGCAAAGGTGCTTCCGAAGCAGTAATGTGTTTGTGTATTTTATTGAGTTGTTTACTGTAAATGATTGTGCTGCTAAATATGGAGAAACAAAATAGAGTTAAAATGTGATAGTTGAGACTTAATCTATCTTATATGTTTGGGAATAGGAATATTTGGATGCGATCTTTAACATACTCAAATTCCATGATTTCTGTCACTTTCAAATAGCCTACCATTGGTGTTAATCCATAATCTGTCATGACTGATAAAGAGTAATTTATATGCAGCAATCCCAACGTCTGTAAATTATTGCTAAAAACGGTCGTAACGATAGCTATACGCTTTTAATAGCCGAAATTTTTTGTTTCAAAAACAGAAAAAAACCTGTGAAGCATTGATTTGCTTCGCAGGTGAAATTATTTATTTAGTTTCTGGCAAACTTTTCAAGTTCGGAGTTGAACTTATCCATTTCTTCAATGAAAAACCCGTGGCCGCCTTTTTCAAATTTCACAATGTGAGA
>Ga0265797_10004610_pt1 | contig 20902 bp, 22 predicted proteins | sample P2T30metagenome_FD_192433 | JGI IMG/M metagenome (GOLD analysis project Ga0265797, IMG submission 192433) | Plant litter microbial communities from East Loma Ridge, Irvine, California - P2 T30 | ecosystem: Environmental > Terrestrial > Plant litter > Unclassified | place: USA: California...
CTTGCAGAAGTAGAATGAGACTGGTGCGGAGGGTTGGTATGTATTATTAAAATTATTGTACGATGGTCTTCACGGTTTTCTAGTCTTGATGAAGCGATTGCACGACGAGAGGCATGGATCGAATGTTTCATGTTGTAAGGGAAGGCAGAGTCATGGGTAATGAAGTCGCTGATTATACGTTGCTTTGCGTACCTCAACAGCTTTGGTCCTATCAACAGGCACCGTCTCTAACTTATGTTAAACTACCAGTGAGAGATACTACTGAAGCATAATTTCTTCCTTGATTTCAAGTATGCCAATATAGCTGGACTCGTGTCTTCAAATACTTGTGTGTGCCATCGAGATATAGATAGTCAACGAAACAGCCGCAGCCATACACATCTCCAGGGCAAGCACTGCAAGGTGGGTAACGAGTGCAGACTACACTTTCATAAATCACCAGAATATCGGCGGCATCAGTGCCAAATGGGAGTATGTGCATCAACGTTCCATGCTTGTCTCTATATATCTACCGTGATGCTTCGTCGGTATCATTAAAAGTCGTTACAACTCTGTTCAACCCATCCCCCGATATCATGTCTTGCGGCTCTTACTGGGTGGTGACCTTGCCGTCGTTCTCGACCTCGATGTGCTCGTTGGAGGACAGGGTGTGGACCTTGTCTTCGGGGAAAGAGGCACTGGGGGCTGTCAGTCTGCGTTCACCAGACAACATCAAGTACAGAATGGACATACGAGAAACCCTTGACGAGCTTGAACTCGTGCTCGATCTTGCCGCCCTGGTCGGTGACCTGCTTCTTAGCGCTATAACTTGTCAGTCTCGTTGCACCGTTTAGATTCATCGCGTGAGTCAACTTACGCCTCCAGCTGATCGGCGCTGGCACCATCCTTGAGTGAGACCTGAATGTTGTCAGCATACTTGCTTCTGCGGCATAAGGACGTTTGTTGCGCACGTTGATCTGAGGCATTTTGGATCTGGTAGTGGTGCTGATGAGTCGAGTAGTTCGGTACGTGGTTGCAAAGGTGCTGGAGTTGTTGGATGATGAGTAGAAGTCGATGGAGAGAGAATATAAAGGAGAAGATGACGATGATAACGGCAGTAAACAATGCTGTCGCCTGACCTCGATGTTGTCCCACTATCAGCGCCCCCACCTGCAGGATGACGTGCGTTTGAAAGCACGACTTCAATCCGCCGGTGGAGGAAGGGTCTTAGAGCTGATCCTCGGCGAAACTGATAAGATTAGATTCTAGAATCAAGCTAACCGCATCTGAACTTTTCTCGACTTTCTCGCTCGCCGCTGTTGTTTGAAGGCTGTCGAGTCGTCTGCTTTTGCTCTCCACTCCACCGAATACCAACATGGCGGGAGACGACCAGAGCCACACGGCGCATCGCCCGGCGAAGAAGGAGAAGGCGAAAACATCCGGACAGTCTAACCCGAAGGCTTTTGCATTCAATGCACCCGGAAAGCTGCTGAAGAACGCAGCGCGCAGCGGCGATGTCAAGGAAAAGAGATTGCACGTCCCGCTCGTGGACAGGCTGCCAGAGGAGGCGCCGCCACTTGTTGTGGGTGTAGTTGGACCGCCGGGAGTGGGCAAGACGACATTGATCAAGAGCTTGGTGAAGAAGTACACGAAGCAGACTATTTCTCAGCCACATGGTCCGATCACGATTGTCACCAGCAAGAAGAGGCGCTTGACATTCTTCGAAGTGCCTTCCGACAGTCTGGCTTCTGCGATCGACACTGCGAAGGTGGTGGATATTGTCCTGCTCATGATCGACGGTAACTTCGGTTTCGAGATGGAGACTATGGAGTTTTTGAACGTTTTGTCGAGCTCCGGTATGCCTGGTAACATTTTCGGTATTCTCACCCATCTGGACTTGTTCAGGAAGCAGGATGCGCTCAAGGCGCAGAAGAAGAGACTGAAGCACCGTTTCTGGAGCGAACTCTACCAGGGCGCAAAACTGTTCTACCTGTCTGGTGTGATCAACGGAAGATATCCGGATCGCGAGATTCTCAACTTGTCCCGTTTCCTCAGTGTCATGAAGAACCCTCGACCTCTCGTATGGCGCAACAGCCACCCTTATGCGCTCGCGGATCGCATGCTGGACCTCACACCACCGACTGCTATCGAGCAGGACGCCAAGTGCGACCGAACAGTCGCTCTCTACGGTTATCTCAGAGGAACAAACTTCCCGTCACAGAACGCTCGCGTGCACGTTCCTGGTATCGGCGACCTCGAAGTTAGCCAGATCGAATCCCTACCCGACCCTTGCCCTACGCCAGCATTTGAACAGGCACAAGAAAAGGCCGGCATCATCAAGAAGCGCAGAAAGCTTGATCAGAAGCAAAAGGTCATTTACGCGCCTATGAGCGATGTAGGTGGCGTTCTCATGGACAAGGACGCAGTGTACATCGACGTGAAGAGCAACAACTTCGACCTCGACTCGGACGATGAGGGCGAGCGTGGATTTGGCGAACAGATGATGGTCGGTCTACAAGGAGGAAAGAAGATGCTCGGCGAGGATAACCAAGGCATCAGTCTTTTCGGTAAGGGTCAGCGTATTCAGGACGTTGAAGAGGAGGACGATGTTCAAGATACTGGCCGAAAAGGCCGCCGTACTGCCAGATTTGCTGGAGGTGATGGCGATGCCGGCGAGTCCGGAGATGACGAAGGCTTCGACAGCGCTGATTCTGATGACGATGCTGATCTTGAGCGACTACAACAAGCTCCTGAGAAGTTGGGTGGCGCCCGCAAAAACAAGGACAAGGAGGTTGAGGGTGACATCGCCTTTGCCGACTCGGACAGCGATCTTGGAAGCATTTCCTCGGTTTCTGATCAGGAGCTGGAAGATGGCGACGAGCTGGATGAGGAATACTCCGACGATGACGACGACGGCGAGACTCGCTGGAAGAGCAAGTTGGCGGAACATGCGCACCTCAAGCACTCTCGCAAGCAGCCATATCGCGTGGCTGAGCTCGCAAGGATGATGTACGATGACATGCTTTCCGCTGTTGAAGTCGTTCGTAAGTGGCGCGGCGAAGATGCTGATGATGCCGACAAAGACGACGAGGAGGAAGAGGACGAGCTGTTCGAGAGGAGGAGGCCTGGACAGTCAGATGAAGAGGACCGCATGGTGCCTGCATTTGACGACAAAGCACTCGAAGACAAGTGGACGAACGAGGAGCACATCGACGCTCTGAAGAAGCGCTTTGCTGCAAGGACACCAACAGGCGTCAACGCAGAGGGTCTCGGTGAGAGCTTCGAAGGGTTCGATGGTGAAGGTGATGACGAAGACGAGGGTGATGGCGAGTTTGAGGACCTGGAAGCTGGCAACGGAGACGCTGCTGACAAGGACGGCGAGGAGGAGGCTGAAGATCTAGAGACAGAGCGCGAGAAGAACGCTCGTCGCAAAGAGGAACTGAAGCTGCGATTTGAAGAGGAAGACAGAGAGGGTTTCTTGAATCCGAAAAACGCCAACCGCGATGCCAACGGCGAGAATGCTGAGCGAGAGTTCGGAGAAGACGAGTGGTACGACGCACAGAAAGCGCTGCTACAAAAGCAACAAGACATCAACAGAAAGGAGTTCGACGAGCTGGACGAGGCATCTCGAGTACGCGCTGAGGGCTACAAAGCTGGCACGTACGCACGACTTGTCCTGCACAACGTTCCTTCCGAATTCATCGAGCACTTCAACCCAAGATACCCCCTGCTCGTCGGTGGACTCCAGCCCACAGAAGAGCGTATGGGCTTCGTTCAAGTCCGCATCAAGCGCCACAGATGGCACAAGAAGATCCTCAAGACCAACGATCCTCTCATCATCAGCTTGGGATGGCGCAGGTTCCAAACCACCCCCGTGTACAGTATTCACGAAAACAGAATGCGTCACCGCATGCTGAAATACACCCCCGAGCACATGCACTGTATGGGCACATTCTACGGTCCCCTTGCGGCGCCCAACACCGGCTTCTGCGCCGTCCAGTCATTCTCCAACAAGAATCCCGGCTTCCGCCTCGCCGCCACTGGTGTCGTTCTTAACGTCGACGAAGGCACCGAAATTGTCAAGAAGCTCAAACTCACCGGTCACCCATACAAGATCTTCAAGAACACGGCATTCATCAAGGACATGTTTAGCACATCCCTCGAAATCGCCAAGTTCGAAGGCGCCTCCATCCGCACCGTCTCCGGTATCAGAGGTCAAATCAAGAAAGCCCTCAGCAAGCCCGAAGGCCACTACCGCGCAACCTTCGAAGACAAGATCCTCATGAGCGACATCGTCTTCCTGCGCGCCTGGTACCCCGTGCGCCCGCACCGCTTCTACAACCCCGTCACCAACCTGCTCGAGGGCGGCGACGCCGACAACTGGGGCGGCATGCGCCTGACCGGCCAAGTGCGCGCGGACCTGAACATCGCGACGCCCAAGGACGAGAACTCGGCGTACCGCAACATCGAGCGCCAGGAGCGCCACTTCAACCCGCTGCGCGTGCCGCGCAAGCTGCAGGCCGAGCTGCCGTTCAAGTCGCAGATCGTGCAGATGAAGCCGCAGAAGAAGGAGGGCTACGTTGCGAAGCGCGCGGTCGTGGCGAATGGCGATGAGAAGAAGGCTCGCAGGCTGATGCAGCAGGTGCAGCTTCTGCGTAATGAGAAGGTGGAGAAGAGGCGCTTGAAGCAGGAGGAGCGCAAGCAGCCGTACAAGGCGAAGGTTGCGGAGAACGAGGAGAACAGGAGGGCTAGGGAAAAGAGGGAGAGGGATGAGTTCTGGCGTAAGGAGGGCAAGAAGAGAGGAAGAGAGGAGGGCGCTGGTGGTGGTGGAAAGAGGGCTAAGAGGGGATAGATATTGTGGGTTTTCGTGTAATATGGTATTCTTATTTGTTCCATTACATGTACACTTGATCGCGTTGGAGTGGTGTTTGCTGTTCTGCCGTTCTGCTGTTCTCTGCTGTTCTCAAGGTGGATGACGCGCTCTACGCGTTCGCGCCTGACACATTCGATGAAGACGTTACGTTACGTGGAGATGCTTGCTCGCATGGACATGGGCGTGGGATATCTTTAGAACGCGGCGTAACGTCTCCATGTCCGAAGGTCCAATCAGGGTGTTATCGAAATAACCGTTCACAACCGTCACTACTGGATGGTAAGCCGCAAAGAAACATAAACTCTCCTCATCTCCATCTCCAGCAAAAGCTACTTGCCGAGAAACAAGAGAAACTTCCTCGCTCGGTCCACGAACTACAAGAAGTTTTGATCAGCCTGCTGATAGAAAGCCACGTGCAAGAGATATATTAAATATCAAAATGACATGGCCCTCAAACCAAACCGACAATAAATAAACTCGGATGAGACACCACACCACTCGACCGACGTAGGGTTAGGGTCCCAAGAGCGTTACAGTATGTCCGTCTGTTGGACCCGGACCCCTTTATGCGCACGCTCGAGCCAGCACCAGGTTGAGGCTCTCCGATTTCGAGGCAACGGTTTGATCGTCCGTGATCGTTTTTTTGCTTGCTCGCGCGAGCATGTGCCGTGGCCCTGGCTGGCTCTGGCTGGGCTGGCTCGCTGGCTAGAACCCCGCTGCTTGTGCCCTGTTTCTGCCCTGCCAGCCTCGCTTGTCTCGAATTGTGGACGTGGAACGAACGAGCGCGACTCGTTCGGCGTGGGTGCGTGAAACGATGGGAACCAGAACGAAAGAGTCCTCCGTTCTTTGGTCTTGGTTACGGACGATGGGGTTCGTTCTGGGTTGGGCTGGTCTTCTCTTGCGCGAACTATTTACTGCTACTACTGCTGCTGGAACGAACAGCGGAGCTAGACGAGTCGGGAGTTTCAGAGCTGGGAAGCCGGGGTGGCACTGCGTCTTTGGCCATGCGCTCTCGTGCGAGGTGTGGGTGTGCTGGAGGAAGGCCACGAGGATGACATGGTAGGACGAAACGGGAACTGGGGGTGGGAGTTGATTGTGTGATGTGATGATAGGTGTAGGGAAGGAGGGGTTCAATGAGAGCGGCTATGGCGCGTGGGTAAGCGCAGACAAGCAGAAGGATCGAGCAGAAGGATCGAGCAGGCGATGAAGAAGAAACGTAGCATCAAAAGGGACGGTAATTATGAACAATCGTCGCGATAAATACAGTTGCGTGCTATGCAGGCATTAATGTGAGTGTGAGGCAGGTTGGTGTTTCAGGTCGGGCAGGGGTGTTTGGGTGTCATCAACGATGCCTGCAGGGATTAATATAGTAGAGTGAGCGAGAGCGTGAGGACGCGAGGACTTTTTGATAGAAGATCAAGGAGACATGAGGCTCACGTGAAGGTGATCGGCCGCGTGGCGTTGTGATAGCGATGGATCATGGGTGTAATTACGGGCTTGGAGAGAGGAGGGATGAGGAAGAGGCTGGACTTCTTGATCATCAGGTGGTGATCGTGGGCACAGGCGAGTACTCTCCATCGCATCGTACCGCGCCGCTGCTGTCTAAGGGGAACGGACGTAGTGTGCAGACGAGTGGCTAGTGTACCGTTGATGGTTCACTATACGGAGGTAGCAGACAGAATAGGTATATGCGCACTCAGCAGCCTCCCACTATGAGCTGCAATCAATGAGATTGTTGCTGGATGATATGGATTCAATAGACATGTATGGCAATTCCGGGTATTGTATAGATATAATTAATAAAGTCTGCACATTGCACGTTGTAATCAAAAGAGGTGGCGTCTTCGTCACCGAACTTAGGGCATCTGGGTGTGGTGAGATCGGCGTGCTGTAGGCGCTAGAGCTCTCTGCCGCACTGCCCTTGTGCCTCTGCTGTCTCCTCAGGGCCGCTGCTCAAGGCTCAAGCATACCACACCCGCTGCAACTGGCATCTGGCAACCCCGACTCACCACCAGCATCACCCACCACACCACACGACACCTCGCGTGGTGCTGCCTGCGCATCCAAAGTCGACCTTACTCACCCTCACCAAAACCGGACTACACATTGCGCGGTCTCTGCATGTCCGTCTGAGGCGCGCCGGGAGGCATTGTCATTGCTTGGAGAAGCAGCCATCCACCCGCACACAACACACACCTCGCCATGGATTCACCTGCGCCCGAGTCGCCCATGGACAGCGAGGATGCCGTCTACCCATGCAAGGGCTGCGGCGAGGTATGCATCTTCACCGTCGCATTGTACATAGGGCACGATTGCTGACCCGCCCTGTTGCGCAGATATTGGAGGAGGGCAAGGCCTTTGAGCTTGGTATGTATCTGAAGTGTACACCTAATCACATCAACGCATTCCTCTAACATATTCACATAGCCGGCAACCGATGGCACATCGACTGCTTCCGCTGTAACACATGCGGCACTCTACTCGACTCTGACGCCAATCTGCTCCTGCTCGGCGATGGGTCCCTCATTTGTAACAACTGCACCTACAGCTGCAACGCCTGCGGCAACAAGATCGAAGACCTGGCCATCTTGACGGGCGACCAGGCTTTCTGCGCCAGCTGCTTCAGATGTCGCAACTGCAAGAGGAAGATCGAGAATTTGCGTTATGCGCGCACATCACAGGGCATCTTCTGCATGAGCTGTCACGAAAGCTTAATGGCAAGACGGCGGAAGAAAGCAAAAGGCACGAGATCGGTAACAGGCGGGACAAGTGGGCCTGGATCAACAACAACATCAACAACGGTGGAGAAGGCTCTTCCTTCACTGCCACCGGGCGCTGCTACAGAGAGCGCCTTCTCCCCTGAAGGCGAGACGCCACCTGTGGACCAGTACTCGGGCACACCTGGAGGCCGATCGTCAGCGCAGAGGACCTTGCGCTCTGAAAAAGATGCGCCCATGAGCAACTTCAAGAGAGATGTCTCGCCCATGTCGGACGAGATGCGCAGAGGTGGGTTCACATGCGCTCAGTGGCTGAAACCGTACCTGAATATGGCTGACACACTTCTCTTTAGATGCTCAAACACTGCCGGCGAGCACATACAAAGAAGGCAGTCGCTCTCGCATGTCCTCCATATCAGACGATGGTGAGAGCGAGGGCTTCCTCCCAATGGCTTTCGACCCCAACCCCGCTCGACGTCCGTCGGTCATTCCACGAAAGCGAGTGCCACAAACGAATGAAGTGTCGCCAATCGATCCCCCACCACCACGAGACTACTTCACGGGCAGGCCTTCCTCGAAGGCTCATAGAGATGTCTTGCGTGAAGACCGACCGTCTTCCTCACGATCAGAATCCACGGAGCGCGAATCCAACATGGCGCCCCAGTCTGCGGGTCAGCCTAAAGCCAGTCCACACATCGCATATCAAGAGAAGGGTCGCGCGCCCAAGCGCCTCACCTCTGGTCAGAGCACGCCCGGTTCCTCTGCTTCTCCTGCAATAGGTGGTGCTCAAGAGAGGCCGGAACGGCCGAAGATGACAACACTCGATACTAGCTCTTTCACCCTTGGACGCGGCGACGGCTTCAAGCTTCAAGAAGTACCTAAGGCGAAGAAATCTAGTTCCCGAAGTGATTTGGGCAAGGAGAACAAGTCGCCGAGCCTGGTATCGCCAATCGATGCTGAAGATAAGAGTCGTGAATTGGATAGGACTCTTTCTAAATCGCCAGTATCCGCAGAATCGCCACAGTCGGGTGTGAATCCATTCGACGATCCCAGGCGAAAGGAAGGCCATCCTTCAGCGCAGGCCTCCTCATTGTCAAGATTCCCGGACAGACCAGCCCGTGGCGACTCGCTTGCTGCGTCTTCGATGAAGCCGAACTCAATGCGCTCGTCACCAGAACCACCTACACCAACCACTCTTGCAACTTCGCTCAAGCCATCACATGGCCGCCAGGAGAGTGCCTCTTCCATACATAGCTCGTTCGTCGATGCGCAGAGCATTATTTCTCGCGACAATGGACGCAAGGGATTGGAGTCTCCTCCTGTTCGGAGCAGCTTTGACGCAATCCCGCCTCGAGCAAGCAGCCGTCCATCAGCATCAGCACCAGGCAAGTCGGTCACCAACACTGGCGACTTTGTCACACCACGACTGCCGCCACCTCCACCGCCAGCTGAGCGTCACAAAGGACAAGAGTCTGTCAGCAGCACACAATACAGCACCGATACCAGATCCGAAGGCCAGCTCTCGCCTGCGTTGCGTAGTGCTGGTTTGCCCAAGCATAGTGCAGATGGCGCATTCTCCATGGAGGAAGAAATGGCGAGGATCATGCGAGGTGACAAATCGCAAGGAGATAGAGGTGAGGCTTCAATGCTGCGGCGCGTCTCCAATGCTGTGAAGCACGGTCGCAGCTTTAGTGACCGCGGTGTGCCCAAGAACGGAGGGCCGATTGAGCCCACTTTGACTTCACCAATGATGATCAGCAGTCCCATCATGGGCTCACCTTCTTCCAAGGATACTCCGGACTCAGTGCGAGCAGCGTTACGACGTGCGCAGTCGAAGATTGCGGAGCTTGAGACTCAGAACGCCCTGCTCGAGGAGCGGGTCAGCGGATCCTCTGATATCAAACAAGTCAATAGTGAGCTGCGTGAGAAGCGCACTACGATGGCATTCCTCGACACGCAACGAGAAATGGTCGTGAGAGAGCTGGAAGTCATGACAGACCATCTCGGCAAGGTTAAGGATAAGAACCAACCACTGGATCTACCAGCGCTGCAAGAGTCCATCTTCCGTGATCTCTCAGATTCGCTCCAGAAGCTGAAGGATCACATGGGAGGCCAGATCGAAGACCTCATCCGCAAGCGAACCGAGCTCACGGACGAGATCGGCAACTTGATACAAATGAAGGATAGAGGCTTCCAGGAGTACGAGTCCCTGTCGAGTAAGAATGCACAGCTGCTGGAATTGAACAACAGCTTGCTACAAAACATCCAAGGCACGTACAAGTCAAGTCGCAACGATTCCGGCAAGAATGGTAACGCGAACGGCCTGGGTATATATAATTCTGGCGCCAAGGGAGAAAAGCAAGACGATGTGCGCAACCTCAACATCGTGCACGCAGATGGCTCCATGCCACACCTCCTCCACGAGACCGAGGCGGAACCAGCTACTGTTCTCACAGCACCTCAGGTTGTCAATATCCGCAAGGGACAGCCCAAGAAGTTCAACTGGCGCAAGGGAGGCGAGAAAATGGCCAAGAATGTGACCAAGGGTCTCAAGGGCGCGTTCGCAGGTGAGCGTGTGCAAACAAGAGAAGGTCTGGAAATTGGAACGCCTTACGGCATGACCCAGCAAGCAGTTGGTGGAGGCGAAGCGGGCTCTTTCAGTTCTAAGCAAAGTGCTCCCGGCCCTGGTGGTGCAGGTTTCGGATTCTTCGGACAGAAGAACGGTGGTTTGAAAAACGGACAGGCTGGCAGCATGAAGAGCAACAGCACGACAAATCTCGTGGCGCCATCCAACGATCCTTCTGGTAAGTTGATGATTCATCCCTACAAGTTGATCACTCCTAAGCATGCTCTAACATCATCAACAGTTCTTTTCGGTACCGATCTCGAGTTACGCTGCGAGTTCGAGAAACGCCTGATTCCTGCCATCGTCAGTCGCTGCATCGAAGAAGTCGAAGAGCGCGGCATGGACATGGAAGGTGTCTATCGCAAATCTGGTGGCAGCGGGCAAGTGAAATCCATCCAAGCCGGCTTCGAAAAGGAATACAGCAGCTACGATATCTCCGACCCAGATCTCGACATCCACGCCGTCACAAGTGCCCTCAAACAGTACTTCCGCAAGCTGCCTACGCCACTGATCACTTATGACGTCTACGACTCTCTCCTCGAAGCTGGCCAGCTGTCTAACATCGGCGCCACTGACGGCGAAAACAACTCTGCTGCCAGCAGCAGGGCGGAGAAGCAGACTCTTGCGCTTCGCAGCGCCGTCAACGATCTCCCCGAACACCACCGCAATTGTCTTGAGTACTTGTGCCAGCACTTGCGTCGCGTGATGAGCATGCAGGACAAGAACCTCATGACTTCCCTCAACCTTGCCGTCGTCTTCGCTCCTACCATCATGCGGCCCAGCAGCATCGAGAGGGAGATGAGCGATATGCTCGCGCAACGCACCGCGGTGCAGGCGCTGCTGGAGCTGGGTGATGCTGTCTTCGGCGAAGACGATGACGAAGACGAGTGAGCATTTGCATTTGCATAAGGGCTTTCATTCGGTCCGGTCACGATGTCTCAATTGCATGCGCATTCGTATTGCGCCGCCAGCACAACATGGCGACTAGTTCTGGGCATTTTTCTCTTCTTGTTCTCCGAGCATTTTTCCCCAACCCTGCATCCGTTGGGATGGGAGGACTCTCTTTTTTTTGAACTCGCGCTTTTGATTCCCAATGACACGAGATTGCAAGCAGGATTTTTTTGAGAGCCAAATTGACTCTCTGGGAGGGGAGAGATTGGCGAAAACCTCCTTCTGGATAAATGAGATGGGGCTTTCGAGGTGTCATATACCGACTTACTTCTTCAGCAATTGATGTGAGATTGATTGATTGAGCTTCACTTCGCTGTTCTTCCTCGTCTCGTGACCTGTTACTGCTTCTGGAACTTGCATGCTCGCAAGATAACCGTGTCGTGGCTGTCTTGAAAGCGTCGTTCGCCATACCTATCTCTAGAATTGACCAAACCAGACAATGACTCCATCGCTAACCACGCCTCACACGGACAAGCCCTCCTAATCAATCCGTAATCTTCGCTACTCTATCGCCTATCTCCCCTCTGCTATCCTCGGCTTCCCTCTATCTGAACAAGCTCCCTCCGCCAAAGCGGGGCTGAGAGCTTGGCTCATCGACAAGCAATATCCACAGCCGTATCGCCTCCCTGGCAACCTTGCGTGATCTCTATTGGTTGTCTGCCTTGATAAGTTACGCTGAGTCGCTGACTGACTGCTACCGTTACCTGCACTACTGCGAAATACGAGGGTCTTGTTGGTGGAGGTGAGATAAGGTTGTCTACTGTGTGCTATCGCCTGTTGTGCTATCGCCGGCTCGGCAAATGGTTGATTGCTGGGTGCTGATGCTGGCATATCTATCATGAACCATGACCCCGCCTGGTGGTAGTGGTAACTCTGTTGCGACGACTTTGTATGGTACTTTTGGAGATACTAGCATTGTAGGTTCTTGTGGTGTTGTTCCTTCATGTTAATGGTGCTGACTCGATGACGACAGCCACGAGACTCGAAGACAGACACAGTCATCACGTCTGGAACGGACACAGATCGGAATCTCTCAAGCTCATCCAACATGGGCGCCAGCGTGGACGAAGACGGCCACCCGGATCTTGTGAATGCGGGGAATGTGACTATCGGTGCCATTGCTGGCGATGAGGCTCGTCTGGCGACGGAGCGGGAGCATTCGCTGTCGCTGTTGGAGGCTGTGAAGCTTTATCCGACTGCTGTTGGGTGGTCGATTTACTTCTCGCTTGGAGTGAGTAGTCAGCCACTGAGAGTGTTCAATGTGATATGAGCTGACGTGGGGCCCTTCTTCCTAGGTTATCATGGCAAGGTGTGTATTATCCAGCCTGGAGTGGACAAGCGTGATCAAAGCCCTTCTAACCATCGACAGTTTCGATCCTCAACTCCTAGGCAATCTATACGCCACACCAGCTTTCCAGCGAGACTTCGGATACCAATACAACGGCGAATGGATCATCTCAGCGCCCTGGCAGACTGGCCTTTCCATGGGCAGCCCCATCGGTCAAGTTGTCGGTGCCTTTTGCGCATCTTACCCTATGGAGTGGTTCGGCCGCAAGAAGACTTTCGGCGCGTGTGTCATTATCTCTTCGGGATTCACGTTCATCCAGTTCTTTGCGAGATCGCTGCCTGTGCTTTTGGCGGGAGAACTACTTGGCGGCTTGGTATTGTTGCTTCTGATATGATTGAACAGCGAGCTTTGACTGACTGACTGGTGGCAGATCCTTGGAACTTATGTTGTTGTTGCACCGGCTTACGCTTCTGAGGTTTGCCCGATTGCGCTGAGAGGCATATTGACTTCGGTGACGAACATTGCGTTCGTTACGGGGCAACTGATCGCTAATGGAGTTATCGCTGGTACTAGTCGGCTAGATAATCATTGGGCATATTCAGCTCCATTCGCCGCACAATGGGTCTGGCCACTCATCATCCTGATCTTGTGGCCATTTGCGCCAGAGTCTCCTTGGTGGCTTGTTCGCAAGGAACGCCTAGATGATGCTGAACGTTCTCTTCGTCAATTGGCTTCCAAGACCGTCGATGTGAAACCAACTCTCGCCATGATCATCGAAACAGACAAGCTTGAACACGCCCTCGAAGCCGGAAGCACGTACATGGATTGCTTCAAGCCCATAAACTTGCGTCGTACCGAGATCAGTATCGGCGTCTACACGATCCAAGTCCTCTCGGGCATCTACCTCGTCGGCTATGCGACATACTTCTTCGAGCTTGCAGGCCTTGAGACATCACATGCATTCGCCATGGGCGTTGGCTTCCTCGCTCTGGGTTTCCTGGGCACATGCTGCTCGTGGATTCTACTCAGCTACTTCGGTCGTCGTCGTATCTACAACGTCGGTCTCTCCGCCCTCATCATACTCCTGCTGATCATCGGCATCCTCGACTGTGTGCCCAACTACTCCGCCCGCCCAGCTCTTGCCTGGACGCAAAGCAGTCTCATGCTCCTCTGGAATTTCACATACGACATCTCGATCGGACCCGTATGCTTCGTTCTGATCTGTGAAACGAGCGCGACACGCGTGCGAAGTAAGACGATTGCGTTGGCGACCGCTGCTCAGGCTACGGTTGCGATCGCCATGACTGTTGCTATTCCATATCTGATCAACCCGGATCAGGCCAATGGCCGAGGCAAGATTGGGTTCTTCTTTGGCGGGCTTTCTCTGATTTCACTGTTGTGGGCGTGGTTTAGGGTGCCCGAGACTAAGGGTAGGACGTACGAAGAGTTGGATGTTATGTTTGCTCGGGGTGTGAAGACGAGGGAGTTCAAGAACTACCGGGTCGATTAGGCATTTGTATCAATCCGATAGGATCCATACGGACACTAGATACACTTAGTTGCCTGAATGGCCTCTGGTATACATTCAGAAGATCTCAGTCCTGATATTGAACCACACTCTTCACTTGGACGGAAGCAAGGCGAGCACAATCCACCCCAACCCTTACCCTACGTCTTGGTGCATGGTCCACGATATTGACCAGGATCGCACGATATATGTATCGATCTTACTTCCATGACATCTACTATGGTTAACACGGCTTGTCCAATTATTGTGACAGAAATGACGTGTGTTGGTCGTTCACATTGCTACCTGCACATCATTGGGCTGCCTGAATTTCTCAAAGGCAACTTCAGCATGTGCACACCACACTGCACTTCACTCCACATCTGTACATGTACATTTGGTTTCGGTAGGCGACAAGCGGTTGCCCTAGCTGCTATCATTGCCCTGCATGATAACATACATAGCAACACCCAGCATCATGACCGCGCGGCTTTAATGGCGACTCCTGCTCTCGCCACCGAAAGAGAACGTATACAAGTGCAGTGTACTCGACCGGATTAGGATAACGCACGTAGGGCATCGAATTCCAGCGACAAGGATATATATTGCACCGAACGATCGCAATAACATTCCAGAAATACATGGTCGTCGCTCTGTGCCGAGCGCAACTTAGTCAACTGTATGTAGATGAAGCACGCCGCCACGAAAACCAGATCCCAATAAAGAAACACAAATCCACAGACCCACCCCCTAAAGACCCATGTCTGTACACGTTTACGTCGTCCGCGCGACGTATAGCGTTTGTTCCCAATCCATCCACCTTCCCAAAAAAAAATAGAGCCCACCACAACCCCACGCTCTTCTTGCTCCAGAAAAAGGTCCCACCATGGCTCGAACAAGCAAATGCCAAACTATTCGCTCGCAAACGCGAACTGCATGCCTGCGCCTGCGACCTGCGCCTCACGCCTGAACGCCAATGCAATGCGACCCCCAAGCCGGGCCTTCACGCCCGGTTGCCCCGGCCCGCTACCGACTGCAGTGTGACGGGGGAGGTATAGCACAGATAGCAAACCAACGAGAGAGCTGCGAGCACTTGAAGAGGGCCCCTGTCGGGCGGGAGGCCTTGTAGGCTGCTGTGATCTCTGCTTGACGTGCATGCATGCCCATGTATGCAATGCATTTGGCACCGAGATCGAGATCAGGGTTTACTTGTGCTGTGGTACTGGGTGCTGGGCTTTTGCAGCTGGCGGTGAAGGTGGCGCTGTGGGACATGGGGAGTTTTCCCGACGGTCTGGACCTGAGGCGGCTTTTGGGCGTCGCTTGTCTGATGGACCACCTCGGCATGCCGACGACGTCTGAAGGTGCCGGGGCGGTCTCTTGATGACAGCAGTACTTGCATGTATGTGGTCAGCGGATTTTTTTGCAGATGTGCGTGAGGAGGTGGAGAGAGGAGCTGCGCTCTGTCGCGGCGTCTGTCTATGGGGGTGTGAAGTCGGCATCACATTCATTACTGCGTCCGAAGAAACGGCTGTCCTGCAACTCCTCAGCGCTGGGCACTTTGCAAGCATAGCACTGTCTACATTAATGAAATCATTATCGCGAGGAGTTATCGACCAGGATAAATTACCAGTAGAGCGGTGCGACCGCGCCGCCCGCCCGTCTGTAAAGGCGATCGCCGGACCGCTGCAAGAGTGGTGACGGTGACAACACGCTGGGCAGCAATCGATGCAGGCCAAGCGACTCTGCATACGCTGTATCCTCATCCCACGATCGATGATTTGAACGGAAGCGTGCATGCATGCAGACAAGGGGACGGGGATTGCACAGTAGTCGGAAAAGATGTTCGAGTACAATTGCCAAAGCGTTGGGTAGGACAGAGATCCACATTGCTCGTGTCAACTTTTTTTAACATCATGCATTCATGCATTCCACCCTCGCTGCGCGGCAGGCACGTTTCACCTGCGTTTCCTGCTAGAATGGTTCAAAGTATGATTTGAGATACAATCCTTGTCTGCAGTAGTGACAGAGTCCTGGGAGCCATGAAGGCCGTTCGCTCCTCAGCGACCAGGGTCAAACGGCCCGAGCTGTCGCAGGATGTCCGCTTGTCACACTTTTCTCGGTGGGCGCCAAGCAGGATGTGCAACGGTGTGTAAAGATAGCGCGCAATCAAGGTTCGAGTTCGAGTTCCTTCGGCTTAGGCTGTGAAGAGACTACAGGAAAAGCAAGGCTCCCCGGCGAAAAATCCGAACTACGTCAGCAAATAGTCCGGCGTTGTTCCTGCGCACTGATGAATGCATGTCCACGTGATGGTTAGTGGATTGCGACAATGACTCGCCTAGTCGACAGTGGGACGGCGTCGTCCTGTTGACAATATCACGACAACCGCGGGAGACTCAACCATCGGGCCTGCGCACTTCTGACCCCGGCTGTGGGCAATGATTGGAGAGTCCTTCACTCTATACATTTATTAGCTGCAGCAACAGAGATGGAGTGACAGGGCGGAACTGCAGGGCTGCTTGTCGAATCCCGAAGTTGTGGGTACTAGAGATCCGGGGCAGGCCGCGCCGTTTGCTGCGAGATTCGCTCGCAGGCAAGGGTCGCTGTTGTGATCGGCCGCTTGCATGCCCATCATGTCCATCAGGGTGCTGGGCGGAGGAGCGGCGCGAAGTGTGGCACACAACAGATGTGCCTAGTCGAGGCAGTCGAGCCAGTCGGAAGACGGGAGCGAGGCTGCTACGTGGGAGTGGTGATGTTGACGACTCGCGTGCTGCAGACTTCCAAGAGTCTATTGCGAGTCGTGGTAACGAGCTGTTTGTGATCTGCGGACATGGGGATGGCGTGCGTCTGGGTCTGTTCTGTGGACGTAGTTCGGAGAAGAGAGGCTAGTTGACTAAACCGTGGCACGTCTCGAGGGAAAAACTGCGACGGACTACTGGCAGTTTTGTTGAACCCCTGGTATTTGTTTATCGACCCCTGTCCAGACGCGCCAGATTGCGAGTCGCGGTCAGCGGTTGAAGGGAGAGGAAGCGGTATGCACGTAGTAGGCGGCTCCGCGTTGTTGTCTCGCTCTGAAATGGTAGAACCACAGAACTGTGCAGACGGGATCGGAGACGTGGACGGGGAGCGGCTAGGGCATTTTTGCAGATATGCATTAGAGAGGTCGGATATGGCATTACTACGTCGCAGTGGCTGTACTATAGCAGTGTATAGGGCAGGGCAACGGGCGATCGTGACCCTGCACGGAGGGTTATAGCACGCATGACCGCCGAACGCGTCCGGATGCGGCGAGCGAGGCAAAGGAGGGACGTTGGATAACCGTTGACATGTCAAGCACGCATAGTGGAGTGGAGAGTTGTGGCGGGTGCTTTAGAAAACGCCAGTACCACCGCGCCCACCACAACGCTCGAGTCTCACTCTCGAGCGAGCTAACAGCGCAGACAACAGTAGGTTAGCTGTAGCTCGAGTAGTGCCGATGGGTTGCTTTTCAGACCGCCTGATGAGACGCGTGCGCGACTCACGACATCAGCTCCTAGCCCTATGCGTGAAATGCAGTAGACCGGGGTTTCATTCCAAATACTAGCCTTTCATCCTGGCCCAGCTGACTACGCACGTTCCTCGCAGTCGTCTCCGATGCAGTCCGGCTCTGACGATTGACGTCGAGAATGCATAGCGATATCGAGCCTGCTCGCCCAATCTGCAGCCGGCAGGCATTCAGTAGTGGGAGGTGTGTGAACGTAGGCGAGGACTTGCATTGTCGCCGGCCGTTGGCGTCGAGGCTGCTCGCGCGCATCCAATCCTTCGCCGTTCTGCATTCTCTGGTTTTGCCTGCGAGCTACCGAACCCACTGCTGTGGCGGAGGACAGGAGCGCCAGCAGGACGGCAACGGCGCCGGGTGATCTACACAATGAGGATCCTCGGAGTCATTTCACGACTGCAACGGGCGAACGCTGCCCCTGCGCTATGAGGCTACGTGCAACGGCTGCCATTGCCGTACATACCCTTACACGGGCTGCCGAATTGCGATGTCTCGCTCTGCTGCATCTATGTATGATAGAAGACGTTGGCTATGGCGCCTGCTGTCTTGCAGAATGCAAGACATCGTCCGCCTCCTATGTTTAGACGGCACGGCTTCGCTATAGCCAGTAGATGCTACTCACGAGACGCTTGCTGGCAGGCTGACCAGCCACAGCCTACTACCCTACGCCCCTGCCTGCCTCTTCGAGATCGGCAGACGGTAGCGGCGCAGAGCGCGGACGTTTCGGTGCACGGGTACGGTACACACACACACACGCATACACACAGACAGGCGCCCTGTGGAGTTGTGGAGCGAGCACGCATTTCGTCAGGCACACCAAAACGGAAGCAGCACGAATCGTAGACATGATCGCAGACTCGCGGACATACATCCAGGCTACACAGGGCATCCGGCCAGGCGCATGTCGCGTGTAAGGCGCTCACTCTCGGCCCACGATCCGTGGGAGGTCGCTGTGTATCGCCAGCGAGCGAGCACCACGAGTACCACACCCATTGGGGATGGCTCGGTAGTTTAGGCTCTCAGATTCAGATCGCGCTATGCCTCACCAGGAGGTGTACTCGCCACATGTGGAAGGCCTTGCTGGCGATCATGCAGAAAAGAGGCCCCATACAGGCCTGTCGGCGACTTCGCTCTGTACCGAGCAGAGACTCAGACGCAGCGGCAAGCAGTGGGCCCGGGGTGACGATGCTTGGGGTCGCATGCGGCGCCTGCGTGCAGTCCGGGCCCTATGCCAGCCTGCTGGACGCTGTCATGGATGAGCCTTGTCATGCGACGCGCCACACACCTCCTCCCACGCCCACGCCTGGTGCATCAGTGCATGCATGACGGGCCCATACTACCAACGCAGGCACCCCTGCTCGCATCTTCTCCCACAGCGCCGGATCGCCTGCACGGACGGCGCGCGCGGGTGGGCGTGCAAGCAGACCTTGATTGACTGCGCTGCCGGCGTGCGGTATGCACTGTACTGTAGGCAAGGCCTGGCAGCATCCACGGTACTGCGCGCGACTGGCTGGGTATGGGTGTGCGCGGTGTGTCAAGCATGGCCGCGATGCTATGTATACCACAGACTCGCCCGGCGCCTGGATCCGAGGAAACGGTCGGTCAGATCGTCCCTCTCTGCCTGCCACGAGCGTGTCGTATACACACACCCCATCTCCATATACAACAGTACCAGCAATCGCGTCCGCACGGCCGTCCTCCCAGCCTGCTGCCCTCTGCTCGCAGTCGTCCCTCAGTCCGCTACTCGGGTCGTGCCCACACCACCCTGCTGTGTCCGCCACCGCAGGCTCACCGCGCACTACCCGCGCCGTTGACTCGCAGCGGCGCCGTCGCGCCCTCTGGCGTCCGTGAGTTCGCTGGCTGTCTTGGGTCAGCCCCTCATAGACTCCACCGGTTGTGCGCTTAGAGTTGGATCTACCGGCCTGACGATATAGCGCCCGAAGCTCTCACGACATACCTACGTTCACTCCGGAGCCAATCCAAATTACCGCTGCAACGCCCGCTTGGCTCCTCCTCGCCCTGATTCACCTCGCGCGCGAAAGTGTTCACATGCACCGTTTCTCTAGCCAATCCAGGAGTCATACCACAAGCATTTGAAGTGCCGTTGCGCCCGCCATTCGTTGGATTATAACGGCCAACCAAACGCCTCCGACTTGTCTAACAACACTTCAACTGTCAAAAGGTACGCTGCCCGTTTGCATCTGCTCTCATTCACCGCACCTCACCTCTCACCCACGCTCTCTACTACTACCAACGACTTCGAGACCCATCCGCCTCGTTGCCAGTTCAACTCAACGACACCGTTGCTGACTTGCTCATCAAGTCTGCCATTCTTTCCACCACACTATTACCACTACACCTCAACGGCTTTAGCAATCATGCCTCAGCACAAGAGAGGACCCTGGTCCGCCACTGAGGACCAGTACCTGCTTCACTTGGTCAACCTTCACGGTGCCCACAACTGGGTCCGCATCTCATCGACCATTGGCACTCGCTCTCCCAAGCAGTGCCGCGAGCGTTTCCACCAGAACCTCAAGCCTAACCTCAACCATGATCCCATCACTCCCGAAGAGGGCGTTCTCATCGAGCAGATGGTCGCCGAGATGGGTAAGCGTTGGGCCGAGATCGCACGTCGTCTGCGAGGCCGCAGCGACAATGCTGTCAAGAACTGGTGGAACGGTGGAATGAACCGTCGCCGTCGCAGCAACAACCACCGTCGCCAGGAAGTCAGCGTTCGCCAGCCAGTGCAACAGCAGACTGTCCCCACTCTCCAACACCCTCAGATGCCCGCCGGTTTCCAGGCTCAGCAAATGCCCCAGCAAATGCAGCAACAGATGCCTCAACAGTTCTTCCAGCAGCCCATGTACCAGCAGCAACCTCAGATGCAGTTCCCTCAGCACATGCTACCATCCAACGTTCAGGCCATGAGGCACCAGTCACTCGTCGAGACTCCTCTTCCTTCGCCATCAACCTACTCTCAGATGTCCGCAGAGGGTGCCCCATCAATGATGTCTGACCGTTCGTCGATTTCTGGTCGTTCTCCTCACCACAACGGCTCGCCAATTGAGCTTCCTCCGCTTTCGAGCAACCGCAACGACCGTCGCCACTCTGCTGCTCAACAACATCTCAGCCTTGGAGCTCCCAACGTCTTCACCAGTGAAGCCGACTTCCAGGTCCCTACCATGCAGATTACCCGCTACGAGGACCAGCACAAGCAGCCCCAGATGCTCCAGGAGCCTTTCCTCCCTGCTCAGCCTCAAATGTACCACGCCCAGCAGAGGCAGTTCATCCAGCCCATGCAGCAGATGCAGAACATGTCCCGCCAGCCATCGCCTATGCAGCAGTACCACATGCAGCAACAGCAGCAGTTCCAACAGGCGCCCGTGTTCACTCCTCAACGCAGCCACGGCAGCTACTCAATGCAGC
>Ga0265797_10004611_pt1 | contig 20901 bp, 13 predicted proteins | sample P2T30metagenome_FD_192433 | JGI IMG/M metagenome (GOLD analysis project Ga0265797, IMG submission 192433) | Plant litter microbial communities from East Loma Ridge, Irvine, California - P2 T30 | ecosystem: Environmental > Terrestrial > Plant litter > Unclassified | place: USA: California...
GGACGGTACCGAACTTGTCGTCGCAGTCGGAACCTATCAAGGGACTCATCGCAAGACAGGTCAAGATTTTGAAGCAAGAGCAGCACATTTGTGGAGTGTTTCAGACGGGAAAATCTGCACATTCGAGCAGTTCGCAGACACGCATCTCATGCAAGCCGCAGCTACGGCCTCTCCACTTTTGGCATAAGTCCAACGACAAGGAGGGACATGCTTCTTCTGCTACAAAGCCAAAGTTCTTCTCAGCCGCTGATAACGAAAGTGAGGAATCTCTGGTGCCGTCCTCAACGGAGAAAGCTATTGAGGAGGTGATCGGAAATGATGGAGAGAAGTTCGAGAGCTTCCTTATGGACTCTACGCATTCTTACAGTGATCGGGCAAGGAAGGATCATCAGCTTTTCATCGATGCGTTCCGCAATGGTAACATCGCGGGTACGGTCTGACGAGGTGGAATTTTGCTGCTCGAATCCTGGAGCGTGCCCCACGAGACGAGTTGCAAGATCCTTAGGTCCATGTCTTTGCTATAAGAATGATTGATAGGCGCTGGCACCAGTCAGACCTGGAGTATCTTCTCAACTTCTACCATTTTCGCTCGAGCTCGGTTCACGTGCCCGCGGCATTCCTCATCAAAATCATCTCTGTTCTCGAATTCCCCAAGTTGTTCTTTCCATAATTCCCATTGTCGCTCGTTCCAGACTCTCTGACTGTGGAAATTCCTGCTCGCATCGTGATCATCAAGGCACATCTTGTAAATTGTCTTTCCAGCGATCATAATCCATACAGTAGACGCTGGCAGAAGCACCTTCCATGCCTGTGACTTGACGACATGCTCTTCATTGTGAGAACTCTCGATTCCATCCTCTAGGAAGCGATCTGCCAGGGCAGGTAAGTTCAACCCCGTTGCATCAAAACCTTGTTCAAGAAGTTTGGCTGCGAACCTAGTCCCATTCAACAAGTAAGGCGCTTGTTCGAGGAACTCGTTGATCTCTTCTGGAGAATGATCATGCGGATGATGATGATAATCTAGAGTCTTACCGTTAGCAGAGCCGGGTCCGCCACGGAAGAGAATACGGACACAGAGCATCATCACACAGGGCGAATGGCCATCCTGGCAAGTCCCGCCAGTAAATCAGACCATTTGGGTCTTTTGCTAATGACTCGTCGGCGGCTTTCATGTCTGGTTGCGTGGAAATTTCGTGCAGGAGATCTATCAAGCGGCTTTGCGCTAACCCGAACGTTCGGGCTGCATCGCATAGTATGCCCCAGAAACGTTGTACTCTGTCGCTATCACTGTCCTTGACAGGCTGCTCGACGTAGTTGCTGTATGCTCTTGTGATGATCGCAGCCGCAGCACCTGGTGCTTCGCTACCGTTGAGTAACATGACGAGCGCGTCGATAGCACTAAGATGATCTGGGGCCGTAAGATATTCTCGCCTTGCCTTTGTCCAGTCTTGTACAGTCTCGAGATCCATTTTAATGACAGGTGGATAATTCTCCTATCTTGAAGCAGCGAATGGAAGTCGCAGCTCTGTGCTGAAATAGCGAGCAAATCACCTTGGCACAAAGGTTGAGTAGGGGCAAATTACATCGAAGGAGGAGGATCGAAGGATCAGGCAAGGTGCCATATGACGTATAGTAGCCGATCTGAGTCCGTGCAAGAAATGTATTCCTTCTACACTTATCTCCATTACTCTTTGCGCTTCTACTATCGCTCATGGATGTCGGAGTGAGATGCTACACCGTTGAGACGCTGATACAGATAGATGCGCATCCTCGAAGTAGTTACACCACTACTGTCATCTACATTTTCGAAAAGTCCGATCGCCGCCAATGAAATGGACGCCGAAACGACTGGCTGTACGCAAGATTACTCTTTGTCACACTAAATTAGACAGTCGTATTCATGAAAGGTCAGGTAGTTTGAGATATGTGTCACCTGGAATGAACTTGCTTCCAACACGCTATAATGTCGCAATAGAGCTCCACTTGCCATCGACGGCATAAAACAACGACCGCAAATTGCTCCTCTACAACCCCCCGACGTAAGCTCTAGAACAGCGAGTTGTCTGCGCAAGTAAAAACGTTCAACGGGTCGTTCGGATCCTGCACCCTGTCGTTCAATGAAGAAATGGAAGTGTAGAGCCCAAATACCGTCAAGAAGGCCGATGCGACAAACATGAACCAGTTGAAGATCGCAAACAGCGATTTCCGCCAAGTGGAGAACTGCTGGCCCCAGTTCAGAAAGATCCATTGCGCGTTGGCGAGACCGAATGTGAACCTGTGCGTTGTTAGCTTCGAGCTCTGAGCGCTTTGATCCCTATCAGTCTGCTTACCATGTCACGAATAGAGCAGAGGAGATTCCTAAGATGGAGTTGAAGGCCGGGATAGCGTTGGCAAAAACGAAAGCAGTCACCCAGAAAAGGGTGCCGCAACCAAGCCACACGCCCCATGTGGTGACCGTGTTGTCGGTCAACTTGGCCTTGGACTTGACGACTGAGTCCATGATGAAGTTGTACATGAACTTGATGGCAGTGTGGCCGAAGACCAGACCGGAACCCAGCATTGTAGGGATGAGGATACCGTACGCCACTTTCGAGGCCACGCCGGGTGCAGAGCCAAGGGCTGGAGAGACGACGTACTGTCCAGCCAAGTAGTAGACCACGCATCCGATGATTACGTACAGAGGGATTGCAATGACGTTGAGCCAGATGATCGCAGGGGTAAAGTCTTTGCTTGGGTTGCGCATCTCGCACATCACTGTGACGAAGGCTTGATTGCCGGCGTATGCGAAGGCAACGTTGAGGACGGACTCGAACTGGACGTTCATCGAGGCCAGAGGATTGGGACCAAGTCTCATTACAAGAGGCTCGTTCGCGGGTTCACCGAAGTAGCCTGTAGTATTGGTGTTTGGGCCACCGACGGCTAGAGCGACAACCACGATCAGGACAGCAGCGACTGGGTAGGTTAGCTTCGACATAAACTTTGAAGCAATGGTCTTGTGCTTACGAATACTTATGGTCGCAGGAATGCCAAACCATCCAGCCTAGTGTTTTGTAAGCTTAATGTTCTCAGAGGTAACATTAACTAGGATACTTACGAAGTTCAAGCTGCGAGGCATGCAGAGAAGCCAGCAAGCGATCATAGGCAAGCCAATGAATCCGATGGTGCAGAGCGCATGGTCAGAAATCGTGTTGAAGCCGATAGACAAGGTAACGTTCGCCGATGCGCAGATAAGGCACAAGTTGAGCACATTTGCAATGCCTACGATAACCTGCAAAGGCAAACCTCCCATGATCTTCGCAACATCCACGATATCTCTGATCGAGGGATATGCGCGGTAGAACTGGATCAGAATGTAGGCCGTGTACGTGGCGATTATTCCCAGGATAACGATAGTAAATATACCAGGAATGAGCCCCAATGTGTGCATGGTACTTGGCAACGATAGAATCCCGATGCCTACCTGATTGGTGAAGAAGATCAGGGCCGTTCGAGTCATTCCTAGTTTCTTGCCGCCATAGTGGTCCTCCACGGTGCCGTAGGCGGTATCGTGGTTTGCAGGAGGCGGAGAGTAATCAGACGTGGTTTTTCGCTCATCGTATCCAGCATATCTGCTTTGTGTTGCGTTCGGTCCATCACCGAGATTGTTGGAGATGTAGCCGTCGGTCCGCATTGAGTTCTTCATCTTGGTCGGCAGGCGAGTCAATCGTGACCAGCAATGATAGAAACGGAGTGCCCTCGAGAGTCAGACAAGCCCCTGCTTGTTATACAGCGGATTTCTCGGGCAGAGCGAGGTCATTTGACACCTGTTACCTCGCCTTATCTCGTGCCAATGCGGCGCTCGGGGGTGTGCCTAGGGAGACGACGTGAAGAGCGTCGACGTAATGCGACATAATGCCAATGCTATACGTTACATGCCTTGGCGCCATGTGCCTCGTGCTACCAAGGTGTATAAGGCTCAGCCCTTGGAGTTCCTGCGACAAGGCGACAAGGAACCAAGCGAGGTGTACGAGGCAGCGTAGGAGGCGTGCTGACCTTCCGCTTGGGTACGCGACCGAGAGATATGCTTTACCTTATTGTTGGTTGTCTCTTCCTCTCCTCGGTACACACCGTGTGATCGCTGGCAGAGGCTCCTTGTATGGGTTCTGTAACGCGCGGGAGCACTTAGATCGGCTTGGAGTCTTGGGAGGTGAAGTCATTACGGCACTGCTTCTCCGCTGGCGTCCCACACTGTACACATCATGGCCCGGCGTGTCATTTATGGGGATTGTGCACACGAGCAGCGTCCATCGCCCCTGATAATTAATTGACTTGATCCATTCTCCTCGAACTGGACTGCTTCGCCAGATGGAAAAGATGTTTCGAATTTGATGGATGGGAAATGACCCTTGGACAGGCTTGAACGTGGAGGTTCAGCATCTCGCTTGGCCCAAGGAGTTGGCGATGACCACCCCGCCGGAGCATCCGATTGGCCCACAAAGTCGGACCGCGGCAGGATGTATATTCGATTGGAATAGGAATTGCATGCGATTGTTTGATCTTGTAATCGCTGCTCATGTCGGTCGTGACGATGCAATTATACAATAATCCTGTTCGTTTTGCACTTTGTACGTCGAGTCTCTCGCATTTATAGCGACCTCAACGACGAGACTTGGTGTACCTTCCTACTGTCCGCTCAACCATTGTGGTAAATAGCAATTCAGCGTCTATGCGCATTTGGACATTGGTAGCTTTATCTGAACTTGACATGCTGTGAAGTTATTTCGAAAGTTTTCTCCCACTGTATGGGTTGCGATATCCCTCCCATCAAGCGTGATCACGTATCAGCCACACTTGCTACAGACACAGCATAATCAGTTGAGGTATACTTCTGGAGTCTAAAATTATACAGATGCAATCATTAGGTTACACCTCACAGACTGGGGTCGCAAATGTACAAACAATCATTCCAGCGCAACGGAAAACACGACAACAGCCTTGCTCGGGAGCTTCCTCAAGCAGAACAAAGAGCCGCCTAGCCCGATGCTCAATTGCACTTGAAAGGTATTTGTTCACACGGGTCTCCTCTGTGTCCGATTGAATCTCTGCAAGAGCCTCTGCCGCTCTTCAGGCTTGAGGCATTGATCAGTGTGCGACACGATCACATGTCGCATGATCTCCATGTTGTTCCACCCTGAAGGAACTCTTTCCGGGAAATTGCAGTCTTTGACAAAACAGCAGGCGTGGGTGTAGGCTGGATCAATAGCGTGGTCGAGCGCTTTTTGGGCGATGTCCCTAGGAATTTTAATCTGCGGGGGCGACGATAGGTATCGAGTGTCTGGCATTAAAGAGACGGTCTCGAAAAGGTTGTGTTGCCTGCAAGTGCTGTGGCAGCGTTGCTTGTGGGCGTCGAGCGACTTTTTGTCGGCAAGGAAGCTTTTGCAGGTATCGCATTGTTGACGTTGCGGGTTGAGTGCCACGAGAGTCCCATCGGCTAGTCTGACCGAAGAGATCGCATTCTGCGTTCTGGGATCAGAGATCAGTTTGCTGAGCTCATCTCCCAGGCTTGGTTGCGGTGGCAGTCCTTGGTAGGTGGTATAAGACATGGGCCTGATAATAGATTTGTAACGGGCTGGTGAGAAAGGCGAGGCTGAACTTCTTTATCTTCTGTTCTGTTCAGCCATCGAGGCAACCGCTCCGTTGCCGAACGTATCGCTGAGCGACACGTCAGGCTGTGCTGGACAGTACTTCTGCATGGATGCCTCAGCCCAGCATATTTGCAAGGCACATCTACAAATTTGTCAATGTGGTGTTTTTGCGATATTTGACATTGGTCTTATAATAGAAGGGACTATATCAAATATTCAGTTCCCAACAACAAAAGACCGCACAGTTTTCACCAAGCTCTTCAAGCAAAATACCTTGGCTCGTCAAACACATGGTATCTGTGGCCGCGAACACCCTGGCCCTTGAATATAGTAGGGAAGCGCAAGTTCTCAGGAACCTGGTCCTCAGAGATGATATCGTCTGTGCCTTCGGGCTCACCAACAACGAATTTGCCGACCTGTGAATGAGATGTTAGCATTGTTGTTTATACCGTTTATCAGAATCGTGGAACGTGATCTTACCTGAAGTTCAGTGTCCGTGATGGTCGAACGGGAGATGCGAGCGTATCCAGCGCGACGCATGCCCTTGTATAGAATGTACTCGCACCATCTGTCCCAGTCGCTGGGATCGATATCGCGCATGCCACTGCGCTCGCTGACCCAGCCGTTGTAGTTACCCTGTTTGGGCTTTGTGACGAGGTAAGAAAGAAGAATGCTTGGGCGGGGGGAAGCACCCATGAGAGCAGTCAGGTACTCCATCTGGAGTTTCCTGTCCAGAGGGTCTTCCTCTTGTCCTGAGTGGAAGACGAAGACGTCAATGAGCTCATCGTATGCGAGGATAGTGGCATGAATGGCTGGCGCAAGTTCGCCGTGGGGTGAAGGCAAAAGGTGGTGGGTGGAGTTGACGATAGGGAATTTGGAAAGAAGGGCACATCCCCAGGTGTGTTTGTTCGGGCCTGGACCAGCATCAACGTACATGCCGAGCTGCTCCGCGAGGTACTGTGTGGAATCACGGTTACCCATGATGATGCGCTGTTGATCGGATTCGAGAAGACCAATGATGTCAAGCTCCGACTCGCGCAAAAGAGACTCCATACGCTTCTCGGAAGACCACATGTCGTTGTCAAGACTGAAGTGGATGGTCCAGATACCAGCGTTTAGGGACTTGGATTCAGGGTGGTGAGGAGCATAATCGTATGAAGGGAAGCGAAGGTATGCGACAGCTACGCTGATAAGCTGGAGTGCAAGCAGGATGTAGATGTAGTAGCTGCGTTGCTTGCGAGCGGCAGGGTTAGGTGGGGGCCTCAAACTGTTCTGGCGCTTGGGTGCGTTGTCCTGGAGCGAGTTGAAGACGCCACATCCAATGAGGATCATGGTTGTTGCCATGACCCAATCAGTGTGCTCGCGAACCAGGAATCCACCTGGGACGAACGCATATGCAACAACCCACACGTGGAACAAGACCATGATGTTGTAAACGAAGAAGGCGATGAAGAATGTCCTTCCAGGTGGGTAGCGGACTGCATTGCTGATCGAAGAGGGCGTCAGGGCCAAAAGGTAAAAAGCAAGGGTGAGGGCACCATAGTAGCCGGTCCAATTCGAGAACAGTGTCAGGAATGCAGCTCCAACGGACCCAATACCGTACGCAGTCCAGCTACGGGTCAAGTTGGGGTAGAAAACGCCAAAGATCAGACCAGCACCCATAGCAAGGATCGTCCAAGCTCCGTGGGGTACAGAAAGGGGACCTTGCACGGGATAGCCCTCCCAGACCCACATGATCATGGTGCTGGAGTCGGAAAGAAGCGAGTGGAGGCCAAACAGAAGACCAGCAAGACCAAGACCAGCAAGCGCAGACGAACCCTTCGGCTTTTCGATGCCCTGTGAGACATCGCCGTTGCCGACCTGTCTGCGGGAGACACGCGCAATGGCAAGCACGAAAAGCAAGATACCAGTCTTGTTCCAGCCTCCGTTGGCCTCGTGCATGATCGGCCAGAAGGGGTTGTTGGTCTGGCAGGCAAACTTGGCGACGCTGCTGGCGATCAGACCAATGCTCCATGCCATGATTCTACCCTCCAACTTTGCGGCATTGCCGCGCTCAGAGTACCAGATAGCAGACCAAGCCAAAGACGCCATCCATACACTGAAGCTGATGGCGCCCAGTCGGCCTACTGGCGTCGTGAATAGATATGCGCCCATGCCGACGACAGTGGTGCCAAGAGTCAAGGCTGAGTAGCGTGTGATAAATCTCCTCAATGGTCCGATTCCGAGAAGGAAAGGTGAGATGGTCGACATGACCGCAACTTCGAAGCCGGAAATACCCATGTACCACAGTGGGAAGTACCAGACTACCACGCCGAGACCAGTAAGAATTGTCCAGAAAGAGAGCTGGCCGGGTTGTTAGTGACATTCTGGAGGTACGTCGTAGAATATACATACACCAAGGTAAACATCGGCTACAGCATCGAGAAGTGCTGCCCATGAGAAGCGGCCATCGAAGACCTGGCCGATAGGCTTGTCCTTTTCCTTCTCGAGGATTGCATCAGAAACGCTCTGCTTGTTTCTGCAAACCGTCAGCAAGTGCACATGCTGGATGAACGCAACACTATGGAGCGGGCACCTCGTACCAGCTACTTCGGAAGCCGCAGGACGTACCCTCTGCTCAGACCCTTGACGTCCTTGACAACAATCTCGAAACCACTGAAATCGAGAGCTGTAACTGCGTCGAATGCGACATCCAGAAGTACCAGCGACCACTCGAAGAAAGCGTAGATGGTGTAAGCTCCAGGCACGCGGTGAACCTTGTGCTGAATGAAGAAGTAGATGAGCGGCACCAGTGTTCCAAAGAATGCTCCAGCCAGGTATTTCCTCAGCTTGATCGCCCTTGGGTTGGGCGGGCTCAACGCGAGACAACCCAGTGTCCACGGAAGCGTCGCGACCAAGTAGCTGATCATGAAAATATCGTGCCAATCGTGATCATCCGTGCTCGTAACATATGTCCATCCTCCACAAGTCAGCGTCCTGAAGACACCCACTCCAGCGACGAACTTGGGCAAGCTGGTGCCCGGGCGGTTGGCCATGCAGTAGAAGAGAAAGACCAGCAGGAAGCGCGGGCCAGAGCAAATGGCGATGAAGACCTGGAAAACGGAGCGCTCAGGGTAGCGGTCGCCGATGGTCGCGCTGACGGAGGGGAACCATTCGATGGGGTAGCCGAAGTGCTCGTTCTGGACGATTTTGGTGTAGTGAAGGGACATGCCCACAATTAAGGCGCCGAGGAAGGCGGCATAGGCAGAAACGGTGTGGAAGTGGGTGATCCATTGGCCAGGTATCTTGCTAGCTGTCAGCTTGGAGGTCGCATAGCTGTTGGTGTTGGGAGGCTGTAGGGCTTACAGTTGCGACGACATCGCCGTCGCGGTGTTTTGGGGCCATGTTTTCGACGACTATGGCCTCTCCGAAGAAAGATAATGAAAGGAGGGACAAGAAGGTGACAGTGGTGGAGTGTAAGAGACAGACATCCACGCGAGCTGTCAGGGCGCTTTGGAGACGTGAATGATCGGCGGCGTAGCTCTCCTGGCGCGCGCGTTCTCCTTCCGAGGAAGCCGGCCTCACACCAAGACATCCAAGACCTGCCAGTACTCCTCCATTGGAACACCTACTATTACGCACACAAGGATGTTTCGCTGGAACGAGTCACTCATTCTGACAACTCTTCCATGTTAAGGGACACCTGTGCATGTCGACGAATTACGAAGAAGCAAGCAAGAATAAGGCCCACGAATGACCACTCATCTTGATGGCATTGTTCATGAGACTGCGCAATACATTGATACATAAGTAATTGCTACCAACACGGGAGATACTACCGACACCGATACATGCCTTAGCGACGTATTGCCATAATGCACCCACAATGAGAAGCTTGATGCTTACTCGGCCTTCACGTCTGTCTTGCCTTCTTCGCTTCACATCATCGGAGCTTCAACACCACACTTGTACTCCAGGACCTGGCCGCCATATCCATGGAACGGAGCCGTCGCGATCCCTCTGCAGTAAGCACACTGCCTTGCCTTGACTTCGGCAGTGATAGCCTTGCCACACCTGCATGCGATCTCGCAAGAGCCAACTTCGCCCACCTTGGTCCTCTTGAAGACCTCGTACTTGAGTGCTGCATGAATCTCAAAGAGCACGCAGTTGGGGCAAGCTGCCCTCGCAAGCATCGTTGCGCACCGACACATGTCCAAACCCGATGGCAGCGCCGTCGCTTCAAGGCCCGTCTCTGCATGCACGCAAGTCGAACAGATCGGCAGCAAGGACCTTGATACGAGACAAGAATCGTCGAAAGCGTCCAACACGACGGCCACGCTCGCGTGTCGGCCTGACGGAGCCTTGTTGAGAAGCTGAAGCTGCATCATGCGATGCTCATTGCAGCGGCGACCCTCGTTGCCGATGCCTCCAGCCAGGATAGAGCGAAGCTGAAGCTCCATAGCCAAGTCAGTGTTCGGTGCGGGTGGATCCTGCGTCCTCGAGTCGCCCACTCCAGTATGAGCACCATCTCCAACCAATGTGTTCGAGACAGGCTGGTAGGTGGGCAGTGTCTTTGGGCACGTGTCTGGGGCGTGGAAGAAGGAGTTGCAAGCAGGGCAGTAGCTGGACTCCGAGAGCACCATTTTGCCGGCTGACATGCGGTGAGGTAAGACCGGTGTTACATGTCGAACTACTGAGCTTTTGTACTGCAGATGTCGTGCGTGGTGAGGAGGAGTGTCGTCTACGATAAGTGAATGTCTTCGCGACTAGATTTCACACTAACCGGTAGGTAATTCACTGGATCTACGTTTCACTTTCGTCATTCAATCGGTTTCATTGCGAAAATGACGAGGAGTTCAAGTCAAGTCAAATGTGATCAAGCGCTGACCTTTTTCACTTCAAGAGATCTAATAACATATATTAGGGTCAGGGTTGGGTTTGTCTCATCAACCAAAAAAATCCAATAACTTTGCACATGTCGATATATCGCACATACCAATACTTTCTAGAGCTTTCTAGCATATTATACTTGTCATTCTGGATTTTTGGATGTTATGCATAGTCCTAGCGTTGGTATATTACGCTTTTTTACTTTACGACGCCAGGAAGTTCGAGGAAGCCATGGGAACGCTACAATCTGACTAGGGGATCTTTGAGTCCAACCACATCCTGTGGGCACTTCAACATCATCTTCTACGCATGATCAACACTCCACGCAATCATCAAACTCAGCGAATGCCGATGACCAACGCGTCAAAGCCGTGAACACAGCCTGCGGCGTTGCCCTCCAATCACTACTCTCTGACAGTTTAGAGTCGAGCAGAAGCACAACATGCACTCGACGTACACGACACAATAACTACGCAAGAGGAATTCTTGCAACAATGCTCGTCTCATGAACAAGAGTACCACGAGGTAGCGATGCACTTCAGAAATGCATTGCGCACGTGATATGTCAGACAGTGCGATATAGACGTCTGGCCATCGCAATCTGGCAATCTCGCCGCATCTCCGCGCACAATATATGCCAGTCCTAAGGTGAGAGAGCTTATATATGGCAGTCTCACAAAGTAACGGGAATCGTGAAAACAGCCATGTCAACACTTTCGACAGGAGTCGTGGTTTGCCATTGAGTTCGACGGGACGCTGCCAGCCACATGCGGGCTTCGCAGCCACTTCCATGCATGTAATTGTACCAGAACAAGAGGAGTTGGAATCCTACGATTCTTGCCGACGAGAGGCTGTGATTGAAAGGCGGAGACCCTGGCGAACTTTGTGCGCAATGTATCAGGTACATGTATGACAAGGCTGAGTATCCGAAAAGTTTGACATCAGCCTGCTCGCAACTTCGACACCTCACCTCTTAGTCATCCATCAGACTCACTACAAAGGAAGCTTGTTGAGAGTGGACTGTGAACAAGGAGACGAAAGCAGCGCTCGTTGACCCACGACAATGCACCTCCCTGGCGGCACTTCGGAAAAGCCATCACGTCCAGCGTCTCTCTGAGCGAGGCTTGACATCTTGCGCCACGACGTCCACTATAGGGGCAAACAGTTACCACGGCGTTCCCATCCTGATATGAGGTATAACACTCACGTGATCATGCGACGCCTTACATACTACACGCTTAACATCTGTTCGCAACGACTCAGTGGCAAGCGTGGCGTTCTCCATTATGGCGACCACGCGGACCCCTAAACTAGCTGTGGAGATGACACAACTCTATCAAGACCGAATTAGTATGTCGCATAGCCGTTGCACTGTTGATTGCGGTCCAGTCCGCCACACCGGGTACGGAGACACCGAGCACTCCAGCAATGACTCTCTGCTGGGTGACGAGGCGTTGCCCCTACCCTATCCATGGGATTGTCAGAGCTCAATCGAGACCCTCTGTGGCAAGCATGGAGGTTTCAATATTGGAGACTGTCGACGCCACGATGTCGAGTACGGAGGCTCTTCTCAGACCCTGCCAAAAACAATCGGACGCTCCCCGGAGGATGTCCAAGGCGGTGGGATTCATCCCAATCCTTCTCACCGAAGAAGATATCAACGCATCATATTACCAGGGTGACTTCCTGCTTTGAGTTCCAGACGCGACCCAGAACGGATGACTTGGGCTTCACGAAGCAACTTTGCGGGTTCCTGCCGTACCAGATAAGGCAGTGACAGGGTAGAGAAACCTGTATTCAGAAGCTGTTGTGAACTTACGAACAGGGGGAATATGCCGGTACTTCGCCTTGCGCATGCGGCTCAGCCAGGCTCAGCCAGCCACGCGACGCCATTGGGCTGATTAGGTTGTGAGGTGGTTATTTGGTGTTGGCGAAAAAAGGTTTCCACCGTAACGCCTCTGACTCGTGCTGCATACCATCCATGCGGTGGCAATGGTGATCCAGAAGCTTGAGAAGAAAAAAACGTGGACGAGCGCTAAGCGATACAGCATTGCAGGCTGTACAGAAGATCAGCAAAGATAAGCACGCTAAAAATACAAGATGCAGCTCGACTTCTGCCGGCTCTATACGCTTGCCTTGATCTGCACTGGATGCGTCTCCAAGCACGTTTCTGCCTACATCCCCGGGCCCATCCCCGACGCCATGGAGTGGCAGACGATAATTGTCAACTTATAATTGTGACGAACTACTGTAAGACCGAGTATGCCATCGTTTGGCGAAACGCCATCCCAAACGGCCGACGGTCCAGTCCTCCTTTCCCCCTCGCTTAACTCCTTCGTCGTCTGATGTGACTAGCTAGTATAGCACGCAGCACAGCCATATCGCTATGTTCCGGGTGTTAGGTGCGACTTCCGGTGAGGTGCCGCCTAGTACGTGATCTGGAAAGCCGTTGATGCGATGACTTGCGTGGCTGAGAAAGACAAAAAAGGTGTGGCTGCATTGACATTTCGCGTGTATCTTGGAAGATCTCCATTTGTAAAGTGCGAAAGGCACATCCCCCAGCTTGCAATCTGCACCGAGGCAAAAGAACTGCTGGCCGTCATTTAGCGTCTCATCAAAAGCATGGGCCTGCCAGCAGCGTGTACTAAGCAATTAAGGTATGCAAGGCTAGAAGGTCGTCACGCAGGCGCTGTGTGACTCCAGATCTGGACTCGTTTACCAGTATACCAGTGCACTCGATCGGAGATCTGTATCAATATTTGCAAATCTGGGTTTTCTTCAGCTTTGGGACAATATACTGTGCCGCTGCTTGAAAATGGTTGTGAAGTTTGCAAGCGGCGGAAATGACAAAGGAGCCGCAAAAGTCTAAAAGCGTACCTGACTACTGCAAGCCGAGCGGCACAACCTGTCAACATCGTTCTAACATATGCATGAGAAGCATGGCTCACGACAGCGCATACATACCGAAAGCGGTAATCAAACGTGGGAAATGCATCATGCGAATTCGTTCGCTACCTCTTACCATGGCTCAGGAACGGCGGGCGCTCCGTGAAGCCGTGAGAAACGGGCGCTCCAGGTCTCAGATGCACGTGGTTTTCCACGCTTGCTCGCCAACGCGGCTGGCACGTGTGTGATGGCCTCGATGTCGGAGTGGTCTGCTCGTGCGATGGTATTCAGCGTACGGTGTGTTCCGCACGGTTGACCCAACGTGCTCTGAACGGTGCAACATTAGCCTGGCAAACGATTCCTGAAGTGGCTATCTCGCCAGGGCAGCTGGCGTTGTGGCGTTTGCCCATCGACGGAATAGGACGGGAAGCGGCAGGCGGCGTGTTTCTACACACGTGTGTGGCTTGTGCTCGACGGCCGAACTGCTTCTAGGTTAAGGTTCGTAGATCAAGAAGATCAAGTTGACCTTGGCGGTGCACTTACCGATTGGTCGGGAAGTCTGGAACGGCTCCTTTGAGCTGCAGGTACGCGGCATAACCGTGGCATTGGGCCTGAGTGCCGTACCGACTGATAAGGGCCCGTCGTCTTTAATCTCCTTCGAGCTCTACAATAGCGCTCGGCACTACTATAGCGTCCCGTTCCCAGGCGAGACCTGCAGACTTTCGATACTGCACCGCGGCGGCGCTACTCACGACGATGAAGTGCCCGGATGTAGTCGAGATGTTTTTTTGGGACATGTCCGCTAGTCTTAGTACAGTTCCCCGAAGATGGCTGTAACCTTGTTCTCTGTTGGGCGTGTTTGCCTTCTCAGCCGCCTTACCTGACAGGGCCAGAACGCCATAAGGAACTCGACCTGATAACGTCTTGAGGTTCTTGTCTGACTTAGACCGGTCGTGTTCCTGTTGCGAGACTTTTCTGTTCCTCAAAAGACATTGTTGCAAGTCTGGTACCATCACCTGTGCCTGATCATCAACAACACCATCACAATGTCTACACCTACAACCATCGGTCGCAATCAGAATGGCCGCAACGCCAGCCATCTCTATGGCGCCACACCAAATGAGTCTGTCGAGGGCTTCTACGAGACATACTCCGACATGAGCTCGAAGCGAGTCTTCAAAAGCAACAGACTCCAGGGCGAATACGAGAAGCCATGGCTCCAGAACAAGGCCATGAAGGCAACCCGATGGAACGACTTGATTGTTGGCCTCTTCATCCTTGGTGGACTTGCTGGCGCTGGTGTCATTGGATTCTTCACAGTCTACCCTTACGTTCAAGGAGATGTATGTATCACCGATCTTCTGATTGATCTCTTGACTTGTGCTGACAATATCTTAGCTTTGCCTTATCTACGAGGACAACTTCGAAACACTCAACACTGACATTTGGACTCATGAAGTCCAAATCGATGGCTTCGGCAACCACGCCTTCGACTGGACCACCACCGACGAGAAGAACAGCTATGTCGATGCTGATGGCCTTCACATTGTGCCTACCCTTACCACCGAGACTACCGATATCACTGTCGACCAGATGTACGCCAACTACACCCTCAACCTGAACAACGGTGCAGGTGGCGATGGATCTTGCACAAGCGACAAGAACTCTTCCTGCTTCATTCGCTCCGACCCCAAGGAAGGCTACATGATTCCCCCTGTCCGCTCTGCCCGTCTCAGCACCAAGGGCAAGAAGAGCATTCGCTACGGTCAAGTCGAGGTTGTCGCTAAGCTTCCTGAGGGAGATTGGCTCTGGCCCGCGATCTGGATGATGCCCGAGAACAACGTCTACGGCGAGTGGCCAAGGAGTGGTGAGATCGACATCATGGAGTCCCGTGGCAACAGCCGCGAGTACAGCGAAGGTGGTCGCAACGTTTACTACGGCACTACTCACTGGGGCCCGACCTACAAGACCGATGCCTACTGGATGTCCACCGGAGCCAAGAAGATCCGCCGCGGCGAATACTCCGACAGCTTCCACACCTACGGCATGCAGTGGACAGAAGACTACATCTACTTCTACGTCGACAGCAGAGTCAAGCAGATTCTCTTCATCGGATACAAGGACAAGAAGCCGCTCTACGAGCTTGGCAACTTCGCCGCCCAGTCCGAGAACGACACTCTTCTTGCCAACCCTTGGGCCAACAGCACATCCACCACCGGTAACGCTCCTTTCGATCAGGACTTTTACCTCATCCTCAACGTTGCCGTCGGTGGCACCAACGGATGGTTCTTGTAAGTTTTGCTCTGATCTGCAAACATCAAACAATTGAATGCTAACGAAAAACAGGGACAAGGTCGGCGACAAGCCTTGGTTGAACGATGCTACCAACGCCAGATGGACTTTCTACGATGCCGCAAAGGAGTGGCTCCCTACTTGGGGCGAGGGTGACAAGCGCGGAATGACGATCAAGTCCGTGAAGATGTGGCAGCAGGGCAAGTGCGGTGCCGCAAAGGAGCTGTAGAGGGCCATGTGTTGGCACGTTTATGATCATTTCCAGGAGTTTTTAGCATACAGCACACGATCTGTACAGGTATAGAATATACACTTTAGTAATGTTTACACCAAAATTGCGTCACTGTTTGGGTTTCTGAGACATAATTCTTCAAGCTTTGGAAAGAGCGGCACAGTCGTCACAATCGGACTGAATACCGGAATTCATGGTACGCGATTTCGATAATTCGGTTATATTTCGATGGCAACAATGACCCAATTTCACGGGAGCGAGAATCGAAGATTTCGCATATCCGGTTGAGATGAAATCCAGAATCGGCTCTTGCCAGCCAGCCACAACATGCCGCAATCGATGGTTGAGCGAGACGCGATCTCGACTGTAGCTAAAGATGGCGCTACACAGGGGCTCATGCAGTGTAGTCAATACTGTCAACGATAGTGCCCATGCACGGCACTAAAGCATGTCTGGGCCCACTTGATTGACCGGCAGGCTTATCGCTTAGCTCGAGAGCTACTCACGGCCCCGTAGCGCTATCGAAACCCGATTCAGTAGTCTAATTCTAGAGCTTGTATCGGCTTTGCCGTTCGCCAAAGGAAACCGTTGATGGTTATGGCCAAACACTGTAGGAATGAACCGTGTGGTGGCTGCGCGGGTGGTGAGGCTGTTGAGCAGTGTAGTCACAAATCTTGCACTGCATGGCGAGCAGCCTAGTCGAACCTTAGGCTACGGCCAGATTCCCCGATTGACGTTCGCCGCTTTATATAGTAGGTAAGGCAGTTCTTCGAAGCTCTTGGTTGTCCATTGTGCCTCTTTTCTACATACAAACGCTCCTCTTGGAGTAAGTGGTAGTGCATTGGTCCAATCCTCCAGGTCTAACCATCAAACACTCGACAACGATCAACCATGTTCTTCAAGAAAGGATCCAAGGGAGACGTCACTCCTTCGCCCTCCGATATGGAGATGGCAGTGAGCGTTCCTAACTCCGCTCCTCGCTCTGAGACAGATGCGTCGGAGACCAACACAAACCAAAACAGGGGCACTGTTTACGGCATGCAATTCGAGGATGGGTTCCGATACCAGACGGTATGTCACCGTTGCACATTGGTTGGAGGCGTTCGATCTAACAACTTACTCTTTACAGATGATCACATACCTTTACAAGCGCATCGTAGCAAGTGGCTGGGCGCCTGCCAACCCCGACCCAGAAGACTGCATGGGCGTTCTGGTTAGGAAGGAACGAGGTGTCTACGTCACCATGCCCACACCGATCAACAACACACTCCTGGGAGCAGCAGTCAAACTCAACCTCATCACAGCACTTACCATGAGGCCTCAAATGCTCGATGGTATCCTCGAGTCCCTCATGCCTGGACAAGCAGAGATCAAGTTTGCGGACAACTCGCAGTTGCAGATTCTGGAATCTCTTGCCGATGCCGAACCTGGCACTGTCAAGCAGTTCCAGTACGCATGTATCTGTCGACAGGAAGGCCTCATCCTGGTCTGGCACGACGACATCAAGAACCTCGTTGAGCAGGCTCAGAAGATCGAAGAGAGATTACTTTCACTGGTCTGGGGAGACAGGAGTCTTTTCAGCATCCTCCAGGCGCCCACAAGACCGGCATCCCCTGGTTCATACATGGCTCCTAGCTCTGGAACTGCCACACCTTATGCTTTCGAGAAGAAGGGACCTATGGTGTCTGCGGAAGAGAAGCTGCCTGAGGAGGAGCTCATTGCAATCAACCGTCCCGAATCGCTTGAGCGACCAGTCATCAGAGTCTCGCCTGTCTTCACTGGTCTGGCTGTCTGCCTTGGTATCTGTCTTCTTGGCGGTATCTTCTGCGGCAAGTTGGTCCGCGAAGTCATGCTCGATGGCAACTACACCCGCCTCGCTCTTGCCGCTGTTGTTCCTTTGCTCTTCCTGATCAGTCTGTTCTTCTTCAACACCATCTTTGCTGGCTTGTTCCAGATGATCGGTCCCATCGGTGGCGCTTTCACCAATTCTCGCTACTACTCTCCTCACAAGCCCAACCTTAACAAGGCTTACGCCGAGGGCTTCGTTCCCCCGAAGGTCTCCATTCAGATGCCAGTCTACAAGGAAGGTCTCGAGTCCGTTATCCTCCCCACCATCAGGAGTTTGCAGCTTGCCATCTCCTACTACGAGTCTCGCGGCGGCAGTGCCAACATATTCGTTAACGACGATGGTATGCGCGCTGGCATTCCCGAAGAGGACATCCAGGCCAGGCGTGATTTCTACGAGGACAACCGTATCGGCTGGGTTGCTCGCCCAAAGCACAACGGCGAGGAGGGCTACATCCGTGAGGGCAAGTTCAAGAAGGCTTCCAACATGAACTTCGCTCTCAACCTGTCCCAGGATGTCGAGAGGATCATGGAGGAGAAGCTCGCTTTGATCGATCCTTCGACCCCGACCCCTGTGATCGGCGAGAAGGAGGAGAACCAGATCTACCACCAGGCTTTGACCCAGGCTCTTGAGGAGAACCCTCTTGCTGTTGCTGAGGGAGATATCCGGGTTGGTGAGATCATTTTGATCATCGACTCCGATACTCGTGTTCCTGTGGACTGCCTGCTTCAGGGATCTGCTGAGTTGTTCTTAAACCCCGAAGTCGCCATCATCCAACACTCCACTGGTGTCATGCAAGTCGCTTGGGACTACTTCGAGAACGGCATCACCTTCTTCACCAACCTCGTCTACTCCTCTATCCGTTTCTCCATCGGCTGCGGCGAGGTCGCACCATTCGTCGGCCACAACGCTTTCCTCCGCTGGAGGGCCATCCAGGACGTCGGTGTGCCCAAGAACGAGAAGTTCACCTGCTACTGGTCAGAGCACCACGTGTCTGAGGATTTCGATATTGCTCTCCGTCTCCAGATGAAGGGTAACATCGTCCGTCTCGCATCGTACCACGGCGATGAGTTCAAGGAGGGTGTGTCACTCACCATTCACGACGAGATTGCTCGCTGGCAGAAGTACGGCTACGGTGTCTCTGAGATGATCTTCCACCCTCTGCACCGCTGGATCTACAAGGGTCCTTTCACTACGCTCTTCTACACTTTTCTCGGTTCCGACATGCCCTGGTCATCCAAACTCTCCATTCTGGCTTACATGTGCTCTTACTTCGCGCTCGCATCGGCTCTTCTGCTCTCCTTGATCAACTACCTAATCATCGGTTGGTTCCGTGACGAGCTGTCGAGCGCCTACCTCACCAGTTGGAACGTTCTGATGTCTTTGATCGTCGTCTTCAACATTCTCGGACAAGTTGCTCTCGCTCTCCTCCGTTACCGCACCGGCGAGAGGTCTCTTCTCGGATCTCTTCTCGAGAACTTCAAGTGGTCGCCTCTCATGACCTGCTTTTTCGGAGGTGTCGCGTTCCACATTTCTCTCGCTCTTCTTGCCCACCTGTTCCACATCGACATGCAATGGGGAGCCACCAGCAAGGAGAAGAAGGACTCCAACTTCTTCCAAGAGATTCCATTTGTCGTCAAGACCTACCGATGGATGTATGTCTGCATTATCATCGTGGTTGGTGGCATGATCTACCTCGGTGCCTTCGCGCCCGCGGACTGGAGGATCGACGACTTCACTGCGATCGTTCCTCTTTCGTTGAACCTGGTCTTCCATGCTTTGGTTCCTCTCGTCCTCAACCCTTCCCTTATGGTAAGTCATTCCCCGATGCATCCCAAAGAAAAATTAAGCAGTCCACTAACATGCTCATCAGGTCTTCAACTACTAAATCTAATTCAGCCTCTCTTGGGCATGACGCATACTTTACTTTGTAATCAGTATAGACTTATATACACTCGCAGCGAGCGACTTTCTTTCTTTGCCATCATGAATTATGCTCCTTGTTTCTGTCTCAGTCTTCACTGTGTCAAGATCGTGAATTCGTGAAACTAAAAGGCTGCTTGGTAGAAGGTGGCAGCCTCTCACTGGCAATGTAGTTTCGTCCCGCTTCCAGATCGAATGTAGTTGTTTCATCGCAGATAACGTCCAGATAAGATGCCCGCGTACTGTTGGCCTGAGACGGACTACTGTCGTGCAAAATCGATATATCGATTGTGAGGTGATACGTAGACTTACGATTGTGGCTCAGGACCAGAAGTCTTGACTTTATGGGGACGACTGCCGGCTTCTTTGGAGGTGCCTGCCTTCCAATGACCAAGGCATCTACACATCGCGCACCTAATGCCACCGCACCACACCGTAGCCAAATACAAGCTGATGTACGGTGAAGCGCAACACTTCAAAACCTTTCTCGCTGGCTACAGGACGACTGTCCATTCACGGGCCCCTGGAAACCGGCAAGAGACGCGCGTGACCAGATCGAAGGCCCCAGAAAGAAGACGCGTTGCACACTGGCGAACAAGAGGAGACACACGAACATAGTTGATGATGGGGAAATCTATTTCGGCTCGATGCACGGCTACAGCTTACATGAGCCTTGCGACAGCAAGTGCTCCAACTGACGCGTGTTCAGCATGCTGCTGTCTAAATCGCCAATTCTTCGTGCCCCGACCATGGCCATGTTGATCTGTAGCTCACGTCGCAGGATCTGGATCATACGGCGCACTCCGTAGGAGCCAAATCCCCCTGCCATACTGAACAGAGTCGGTCGACCAATTCCGACCGCAGTGGCACCAAGAGCCAAAGCCTTGATAATATCCGTGCCGCGCCTAATACCTCCATCGACAAACACCTGCATGTTCTTGCCCAATATATGAGGTGCGAAGTTGTTGATCTCCAAGAGCGTGAGCAGCGGTGGCTGTGCGGTGTCTTGTGACCGACCGCCGTGGTTGGAGAGCACAATGCCGTCCACTCCGTGGTCGAAAGCCAGGGAGGCATCCTCATAGCACTGGATGCCTTTGATCACGATAGGTAGGTCTGTGATACCTCGTAACCATTCGATGATGTCCCAGTCTATACCAGCATTGATGAAGCCAGTATTGGCCGCGGCCAGGCCACCAGCTCCGGCACTGTCGACAATCTCCTGCATCGTC
>Ga0265797_10004612_pt1 | contig 20897 bp, 12 predicted proteins | sample P2T30metagenome_FD_192433 | JGI IMG/M metagenome (GOLD analysis project Ga0265797, IMG submission 192433) | Plant litter microbial communities from East Loma Ridge, Irvine, California - P2 T30 | ecosystem: Environmental > Terrestrial > Plant litter > Unclassified | place: USA: California...
CATCACTTACAGAACACTACAAAACATGTACTAATTCTATATCAGGAAATCACGCCCAGGGTGTGGCATATTCTGCTCGCAAGCTTAAGATTCCTGCCACCATCACCATGCCCTTGGGCACACCCGCCATCAAGCACTCAAACGTCTCCCGACTTGGAGGCAACGTCGTCCTGCACGGCGCAGACTTCGATGCTGCCAAAGCAGAATGTGGTCGCCTTGCTGAAGCACACGGTCTAACCAACATCCCTCCCTTCGATGATCCTTATGTCATCGCTGGCCAGGGCACCATCGGTATGGAACTCATTCGCCAGACTGACCTGAGCAAGCTCGAGGCCATCTTTTGTTGTGTTGGTGGTGGCGGTCTTATCGCTGGTATTGGTGTCTACATCAAGCGTATCGCGCCCCATGTCAAGATCATTGGTGTTGAGACTCACGACGCAAACGCTATGGTTCAGTCGCTCAAACTTGGCAAGCGCGTGACCCTCAAGGAGGTCGGTCTGTTCGCCGATGGCGCCGCGGTCAAGACTGTTGGCGAGGAAACTTTCCGTGTGGCCGTCGAGGTTGTCGACGAGGTCATCCAAGTCGACACTGACGAGATCTGCGCCGCCATCAAGGACGTCTTCGAAGACACCCGCTCCATCCTCGAGCCTGCCGGCGCGCTTTCGCTTGCAGGTCTCAAGAAGTACGTCGCAGCACGTCCTTCGCAAGACACCAACCGCCAACTCGTCGCCATCGCATCCGGCGCAAACATGAACTTCGACCGTCTCCGCTTCGTCGCCGAACGTGCCGCTCTCGGTGAGAAGAAAGAAGCTCTCCTTTCCGTCACCATCCCCGAGCGCCCCGGTGCTTTCGCCGCTCTCGTGGCAGCCATCAACCCCATGGGCGTAACAGAGTTCTGCTACCGCTACTCCACCGGTGCCGCCGCGAACATCATCGTCGGCATCCAGGTCTCAGCATCCACACGCGAGCGCGATCTCGCAGATCTCACATTCCGCCTCGAGAAAGAAGGCATGCAAGCCACGGACCTCAGCGGCGACGAGCTCGCTAAGAGCCACATCCGCTACCTCGTTGGTGGTCGCAGCGACGCTGCCAACGAACGCTTGTTCGCCTTCGAGTTCCCCGAGAGGCAGGGTGCGCTGCACAAGTTCCTCACAACTCTGCAGCCAGGGCTTAACATCAGTTTATTCCACTACCGCAACTACGGCGGCGATGTGGCCAAGATCTTGGCTGGTATTCAGTGCCCGGCTGGCGAGGTAAGTTCTCAATGTGTAGACAACGAAAGTGTAGTGCGATGTACTGACGAACAATCGATACAGGAGGCGAGCCTTAACAAGTTTCTTTACGAAATCGGATACCCTTGGAAGGAGGAGACGGAGAACCCGGCGTACAAGATGTTCATGAGGCAGTAGACAGTTGTAATATCAGTCAACGAAGTTATATCAAACTTTTCAGATCGAAATGTCCCCTTTGCTTTGGATCACTACGGGAGTCTGGTCACAATCCCCACCAAGTGCATTGATGTTGCAAGCAAAGGTCTAGAAATGTTCGTAATCGACGTGAGAAGACTAGACATGCCAGCATAGACCTACAACCAAGCAGAATTATCAAATTCCATCTAGCTTTCCATAGTAATCAGTATTATTCGGCTTGATGTCTCATATCAATGAATAGTTAATCGAACGGCATAGTCAATCTTAAGGTACCTAGGGTTAGAGTATTTGTATCCAAAAAAAACATGAATGTCAGCCGAGCTCTCACTAGGAAGGTAAGGCGCACTTGCCTTTCGCGCCAGTTACCGAAGCTTATGTTGCTTTCAAAGGCCGGCGAACCTCACTTCTCGACTCGTCCCCACACCTCCCCGCATAATGCACCAAGAGGAGACATGCAAACCGACTGACCTGCTGCTGGCCACATGCATCGTCTAAGATATAATCGATGGCGGGATGCATAACGGCCGGCTCCCGTCACACATGCTCGGAAGGGTTCAAGTATAAGTGATAGCTCTATCGCTCGTTTCTCTTTGTCCATCTATTCCGTCTCTCTCATCCCAATCACCATCACAATCACACCTCACACACGTCAACATGGTCGAACTAGACACCGATATCCTCATCATCGGAGCCGGCATGTCCGGCCTCGGCCTCGCCGTGCAACTCATCCGCAACTACAGCTACCGCGACTTCCAAATCGTCGAGAAAGTCGCAGACGTCGGCGGCACATGGCTCGTCAACACCTACCCCGGCTGCGGCTGCGACGTCGCCTCGCACTTCTACTCCTACAGTTTCGAATTGAACCCCGACTGGAGCCAGAAGTTCTCGATGCGCTCTGAGATCCAGGCGTATTTCCGCGGCGTGGCGCAGAAGTATGATATCTTGAAGCATGTGAGGTTTAGTACGACAGTAGAGAGGGCAGAGTGGAATGACGAGGGGCAGTTTTGGGAGACGACGTTGAGGGATCAGGGGACGAAGGAGACGTTTACTAAGCGTAGTAGGATTTTGGTTTCGGGGGTTGGGAATCTTTCTGTGCCGAGGGAGTGTGAGTTGCCTGGTGCTGATAAGTACGAAGGTAGTCTGTTCCATTCGGCGCTCTGGGATCACAAGTTCGACTGGAAAGACAAGGACGTGGTTGTTCTTGGTAATGGATGCTCTGCGACCCAGTTCGTGCCTGTGATGGCGGAAGATGCTAAAACCATCACGCAGTTCGCCAGACAAGCGCAATATCTATCCGAGCGGCCGAACCCCGTCTACTCGTCTGCATTTAAAGCCCTGATGAGGTACATGCCTTTCGCCATGCGCCTGTACCGCTTCAAACTCTACGCCGACATGGAGAAAGACTTCGCGTCCATGGAAACCGAAGGCGGCGCGAAGATCCGACAAGGCCTGATCGAAGAAAATGAACGCTATGTCAAACGCATGGCTCCCGAGAAATACTGGGATGCTCTGATCCCCAAACACGAAATCGGCTGCAAGCGCAAAGTGATGGACACAGACTACCTCTCAACCCTCCACCGCTCGAACGTCGAGCTCATCGCCTCCGACCCCGTCACAGAACTCACACCCCACGGCGTCAAGACCGCCAGCGGCCGCGAATTGCACGCCGACGCCATCGTGCTAGCCACAGGTTTCCAAGTCTTCCGCATGCTCTTCCCGATGGAAATCCACGGCCGCAACGGCATCAGCCTGCAAGCCTTCTGGGACGAGCACCATCAAGGCGCAGCGCAAGCCTACCTGGGAACCTGCGTCCCGAACTTCCCGAATTTCTTCACGCTCATGGGCCCCAACACCGTCACGGGCCATTTATCAGTGATCTACACCGTCGAGTGCCAGATCAATTTCATACTGCGCCTGCTCGACCCGCTGCTCAAATCCAAGCAGAAGCAAACCTCCCTGCTGCCGTCTCTATCAACTCCAACGAACGTCGTCGACGTCAAACCTGCCGCCGCTAAACGTGACAGTGACTGGCTGCAGTCCTCGCTGAGTAAACTCGTCTGGTCGTCAGGCTGCACGAACTGGGCCCTCGATCCTGCGACTGGCATGAATATTGCCATGTACCCTGGGTACCAGTTCATGTTTTGGCTGCGGAGCATTTTCATCCCTGGGGCCGATTTCGAGTACGTGGATGCGAAGAAGCAGCGGAAGAGCTTGAGCGTGGGCGGGTGGAAGACTGTGCGGAATGTGGCTTTGACGGCTGGGGTCGTGGGCTTGTTTGCTGGGGGTGTGGTGATTAGGCTTGGCGGGTTCGAGGAGGCGGAGAGGTTTGTGAGGGGTGGGGTGAGGTGTGTTGTTAAGCAGGGGAGAGGGATGTTGAAGAGGTGATTGGTTTTGTTTGGGTGATGGGTTAAATGGAAGAGTACATAAATGCAGCAGCCTTTGACGACGGGAATAAGTTTATGAACTTTCACCTTCTCACGTGCTCTCCTGACGTTTCAATGTCTAGCGTGCCCTGCTGTGAGAAAGGCAGTCCCGTTGTTTGATATAACGCATACGACAGAGCCATGCGAAGGTAATAAAATCAAAAACATGCCAGACCTCGGTGGAGGCGAAGTCAGGCTCAAAGCGAACGAACGTTGTCATAAAGTCTATTGTTATCATTCCTGCTTCTGCCAAACTAAACACGATATTTATACACCGTAAGCTGCCCGAGAAAAGATCTCATTTGAAAGACCTAGACCTCAGGGCCCACGTTGATTTGTTAGAAGTTTCTTCAGCCTTTCGACGTAAGTCGCTAGGTCAGAATATAGGATGTTTGCTCTTCCCTCGAGGCCCGTAGACCTGCAACCTGATCCAAAAACGCCAGAAGTCCAGCTCGCCTTTCCGAAGTGGCTGCTGTATTATAAAACAAAAATAAAAATCGTCCACCCAATAGTCCGTGCTTGTACGCCACCCAGCTTGATGCAAGCCGAAACGACCCATCCTTAAAAGATTACCATGCACCTGGCATTTATCGATAGAACTCTCCTCTCTTGACGTTGACACCGTACTCGCCAACAGCCATTCCAAGATCCTCCATCGTGAGCACAGTCCTTCCCTGTCCGCCTCCAGCTCCACCACCACCATAGCCAGCCCTCGGTCCACCGAGTGGCGCGTTCTTACCAGCATCCTTCTTGCCCTTGCTGGGTCCTTCTCCGCCTTCGCCACCACCTCCTGCGCCCATGCCAAAGCCTGCTGCGCCACCCAGACCAGTCAGAGGGTTGTTCGAGGTCGTGTTCGTGCTGCGAATGCGCGAGTACTGGTATGCGTCGGCGGCAATGTCGGCGACGAACTTCTGGGTTGCGAGCGCAAGGAGGCGCGCTAGACGGCGGTCGGTTTGCGGAGGTGGTGGGAGGCCGGCAAGGGTGAGGTAGTAGTCTGTGACGGCGTCGGGGATGAGAGGTGTGTAGTCGTCCATCTTGCCGAGGAACTCGCGCAGAGATGCGTCTTTCTTCTGGGGGATGCGAGGCTCGAGGACGGCTGGGTCTGCTTCTTGGGGGTGGACTGCTGAGGGGCCATTTTGGGTAGGAGGGACAATCGGGGAGGCGGCAGCAGCGGCAGCCGCTGGTGAGGCCTGTTGGGCGGGTGGTTGTTCGGCCATTTCCTGGGCGATTGAGGAGTCTAGGTCGGCGTCTGAGGGTTGTGTTTGTGATGTTGTTTGTGGTTGCGACTGGGTCTGAGTCTGTGGTTGTTGCTGGGTTGGTTGCGACTGTGGTTGCGATGTGTCTTGCGCAGGAGCTTGTGCTTGCGCCGGTTCAGCCGCTGGAGCGCTCACTTGCTGAGAGGGTTGCTCTGATATGGGCTGCTGTGCGGGTTGTTCAGTCTGCTGCGGTGCTTGCTCTGCGGTCGGCAATGCGCCGTTGGTGGTCGGCGCGGAAGCATTTGGCTCTGCCATGGCGACGGCGCTCCTTCACTGGTGACTTGCACAGGCACAGTGACACGTGATTTGCCGGATGGAGTGAGGTATTCGAGTTCGATGTCGGCGCAGGTGAGGTGGTGTTGGACAGGCGTGTCTTGCGATTTGGCATGTGACGATGGCGGCGGCGGCGGCGGCGCTGAAGTCGAGGATGGAGATGGAGATGGAGAAGCAAGCGCGACGCACCAGCACGACGCGGCGTCAAGTCCGAAAGGATCTCGCCGGCCACGCTCGGGCTTCACCTCTCGCGACAGCTGGAAGAGCACGAGGTGTGTGAGATATTTCATACTGCTGATATCCTTCAATGTTGTTCGACAATCTTCTCTGTTCAAGCTACAGAATGTTCCAGCAGACAGAACGATATACACATTTTATTCTCCCTCCTCCATGCTACCACCATTGAACGAGACAGCAAGCAAGCAATCACTACCACACTGCAACGCAACACCGACACACCTGGATGTCACTTCCAAGCTCTCATGTCACGCCGTAACACACGTCAACCGCATCTGCGAATGCTGCCATTCGTGCATGCACCGCGACTGTGAACGAACCCACGGTTTGTCGTAGCACTTGTGCATCATTCAGGCAAACAATTGTATGCGTGTCTCGCCTGCCGATCAACGGTTCGATCGCAGATGCAGTGGCGGTGTAGCATTTGTGCTTCACCCAAATGCTCGTAGGGCATTGCACAGTATAGCAATCCGGAGCATTGGCGGCAAGAACCAATGGGTAAGATAGACGAGTCACCTGCTCCCCATCCTTAGGAGATACATGTGCACGCTGGACCAGACGCAGTTAACTCCAGCAATTGCGGCATCGGTGATCTGTATGTATCATGGAGCCCAGGTACGGAGGTATGGACCTATAATTTTCAAGGCTACATGGAAACAGCGTTGTCACAACCATACACATTCGCCAAGACGATTATTCTCTCTTTCGTACGACTTCATCGCAGAAACCCCTACCAGTCCAGCCGCCTATCAGCCAGGAAACTTGGAGAAAAGGCCGCCTCGTACGATTAGCTATTTTACACCGAGGCTTTCGGACAAAGACATTTCAGTGGCAATCACATGTTTGTCTATGATAGCGTATAGAAATAGGCAGCAGCTTCAAGACTGGCATCGTTCGTGCGTATCCTCCCCACCCTGGCATTACAGAGCGTGGCGGTATCAGTTCCATGGTTAGTGCAGCCGAGGTTCATTTTGAGAGATGCCTAGGATGTCTCACAGGCAGACAAACTCAAACTGAGGCCAACTAACACGAAAGGGTATTATCTACCTTAAGCTGCATGGTCACGTACATACGCTTCGCTAACGGCAGCTCTCGGGACAGGGTCTTTAGTCGCAATACACTTCCATGAACATATATCCATATACGCTTACGATACTAAAACCGCACCTATGTACCTCTGTAAATGATTGCAAATAACGCAGCATTACAGTGTGAGTTCGTTTGCGCCATCCCTTCATCCGCAGTTTGACTTCGTTCGCTAAGCCTCAAACAAACGTTTAAACGGTTTATAGGAAAGTTTGTTTGCGAAACACCCTCGTCAAACACTTGTCCATCGAAAGCCGAACAAGCTCAATTGGCTTGCTCATCAATACCTAAAAAAGTATGGGAAACAGCGGTGCGCTTCTGCCTGGCGATCACTGTGGACCTCGCGCCTTCACTTACGCCTTTGGCCCGTGACATCATGCAACGCCGGAAACGCCAATAAGTACTGGGCGCTGACCGCGTCCTTTGACATACACATGTTCGCACGCTTTGTACTTTTCAGTTGATACACGTGCTCGCTTTTGTCAGCTTCAAAAGCAGCCAAGATGACGGAAAAGATCCCAAGTCCTCGCGGGTACCCGTTGGTAAGTTGCTTCCAATCGATGAACACTGCGCGCCCTCTACCACTCGCACCATCACCCTCAAAGGGGGACATCCGCCAATCACCAATTCTATCACGACCCTTACTGAACACTTTGTATTCAGATCGGGAACATCCTCGACATAGATCCCTCTTACCCACTAGCCAGTTTATCCCGCCTGGCATCGGTTCATGGTGAGTCTTTGAGGAAGAATCGTGAATTCGACCCGCAGCTTTTTTCACGGCGACTAAAGTGCTCTTTCTGCAGGCCCCTTAATGAGACTCCACATGCCCCAGGAGATCCTCTTTGCGTCCTCTTACGGCGTCGCGAAGGATCTATGCGACGAGCAGAGATTCCAGAAAGCCGTCGTCGGCCCGTTGGAAGAAGTCCGCAACCTCGGAGGAGATGGCCTATTCACGGCACACAACGGTGAACACAATTGGGAGCGTACGTTAGTCTTGCGTCAAAGCCGAAGAGTCAGAAGTTTGCCGCGCTCGCGAGAGTGAGATGCTTTCGGCCTGGCTTTGGGTGACGTCTGCGTGTCAAGACCCAGCTGATCATATTGCAGTGGCTCATCGACTGCTGATGCCCGCGTTCGGTCCTCTTCCCATCAAATCGATGTTTCCAGGTACATATACGCGGCCCCAGTACTGAATCATCGTTCTCATCTGACACGATTCACAGAGATGCAAGATATCGTTTCACAGATGGTCCTGAAGTGGGCCCGCTTCGGACCTGACCGTGCCATAGATGTGCCAGACGACTTTACTCGTCTCACGCTCGACTCAATCGCCATGTTCGTTCTCCGACCAATCGACCATGGGTTATTTCTGACTGAAGCTAACAACGCCTGCCAATAGCTGCGCCATGGGAGATCGTTTCAACTCATTCTACCAAGAGGACCAGCATTCCTTCGTACACGCCATGATGGGCGTCCTAGACCAGTCTCTCGCTCGAACTCGACGGCTACCGCTGCCATCTTCCTTCTACGCCAAGCAAGACCAAAACTTCCAGGTAGACATCAAAAAGTGTCAAAGCACGGCTCGCGATCTCTTGGAAGCTCGCCGTGCTCGTCCAAACGACAAGAAAGATCTCTTGAACGCCATGATAAACGCCAAGGATCCCAAAACTGGTGAGAAGCTTAGCGACGAGAGCATCATCAATAACATGGTCACTTTCCTCGTTGCGGGTATGTCTTTCTTTTCTCTCCCCATTGAGTGCCGGGGTGGTCTTGTATTGACGAGCATTGCAACCCAGGCCACGAAACAACTTCAGGCTTGCTCTCTTTCCTCTTCTACGCGCTCCTCGAAAACCCGCAGGCGTACACGAAGCTCCAAGAGGAAATCGACACCGTCATCGGCAAGGCGCCCGTGACTTTCGAGCACATGAGCAAGCTCCCGTACCTCGAGGCATGCCTCCGTGAGACTCTGCGCTTGTACCCAACGGCGCCGGCATTGATTCTTACCGCTAAGGGCGACCAAATCGTGGGAGACGGCAGGTGGATGATCAAGGGCGGAGAGAACATTATCCTGCTGCTAGACAAGATGCACAGAGATCCAGAGGTACGTCGGATACAAGTCGTGTGGAGATTTCGTTTAGTGCAGTTACTGATGTTTCCCTCCTCCCAACAGGTGTATGGCCAAGATGTCGAGGCGTTCCGCCCGGAGCGCATGTACAAAGAAGCCTTCCACGCTCTTCCACCCAACGCCTGGAAACCATTTGTAAGCACTTCAAAAAGATCTGTTGGCAAAGACCGAGCTCCTAACCGCTCCCTCTTCTTTCTAGGGCAATGGCACAAGAGGCTGCATCGGCAGGCCCTTCGCCTGGCAAGAAGCAATCCTCGCCACCGCAACCCTCCTCCAAACCTTCCACTTCACCAAAGCAGACCCATCCTACCGCCTCGCAATCACAATGACCTTGACCATCAAGCCCAAAAACTTCTTCATGAAAGCCAAGCTCCGCGACCCGCATTTCGTCGACCGCGCGGCGACTTTAGGGGCCGCTGCGGAATCGCAAGCAAGTGACAGACAGGCAACCCGAAGACAGTCGAAAGTGGACGACAAGGCGAAGCTGTGCCCCATGAAGATCCTGTACGGGTCTAATACTGGCACTTGCGAAGCTCTTGCACAGAGCCTTGCTTCTTCGGCGCCGGAGTATGGCTTCACTGCTACTGTCTCGAGTATGGACGATGGCGTCTCTGCGCTTGGGAAGGATGTGCCGGTGGTGATATTTACGGCCAGCTACGAGGGGCTGCCTCCGGACAACGCTGGCCAGTTCGTGCAGTGGATCTCGTCGGACAAGAAGTCGGATTTGGAAGGTGTAGCATTTGCCGTCTTCGGCGTTGGCAACAGTAAGTGAACAGCGTGTGCACTCGACGAGCTCGGGCTAATTTGTGTTCCACAGAGGAATGGGTCCACACTTACCAGAAAATCCCCACGCTGGTGGACGAAGCGCTGGCTAAGAATGGAGGCAAGCGTTTGGTCGATCGCGAAGAGACTGATGTGCAAGCCGACCAGATATTCAACAACTTCGACGACTGGCAAGAGAACAAACTCTGGCCGGCGCTGAAGCAGCAGTTTGACACGCAAGCATCGGGAGACGCCGGCAGCGGCGCCAAAACCCTCTCAATGACAATAGACGTGCAGAGTCGCTCTAGTCTGCTCCGTCAAGATACCCAGCTCGGCGAGGTCGCCGAGACCACCTTGTTGACTGGACCTGGCATGTCTCGAAAGCGTCACATCGGGATCCGCCTGCCTTCAGGCGCGACATACCGCGCTGGAGACTACCTTGCCGTGCTGCCATTGAACCCGCCGAGTCTTGTGAACAGAGTCCAGAAGCGATTCGCATTGCCATGGGATGCAGTGATCACGATCGATGCCTCCAACGTAACCAGCCTACCCAAAGGCCACCCCGTCAGCGCACACGACGTCCTATCCAGCATGGTCGAGCTTGAACAACCAGCCAGCAGCCGTGTAGCAGCCGCTGTGGCGAAATCCATCCCCGACCAAAACGAAGCTCGCGCCCTCGAAGCAAGACTAGCAAAAGGAACCTCAGTCCCTCTCCTCGAACTCCTCGAAGACCACCCACAAGCCCAGTTCTCTCTCGCCCAGTTCCTCGCCGCGCTACCACCCATGCGCATGCGCCAATACAGCATCTCCTCCTCCCCCTTGCAAGACCCCACCGTCGCAACCCTAACTTACGCCGTCCTCGACGAGCCCAATCGCAGCGGAAGCACGCAGAACTTCGTCGGCGTCTGTACCACCTACATGGAGCGTCTGAGCGTCGGCGACCGCGTGCACGTCAGTCTCAAAAGCAGTCGCTCGGGCTTCCACCTGCCCGCAGACGACAGCACCGCCATCGTCATGGCCTGCGCCGGCACAGGCCTAGCCCCATTCCGCGCTTTCGTGGCAGAAAGAGCGATCAAGAAAGCCAACGGCGCCAACGTCGGGCCGACTTTGCTGTTTTACGGCTGCAAGCAGCCCGACGGCGACGACATGTACCGCGAGGAATTCGACGCGTGGGAGGAGCAGGGCGTTGTCAGTGTGCGTCGTGCTTTCAGCAGCAAGCCTGGAGATGCCGGAGGGGCCAGACACGTGCAAGAGCGCATCTGGAACGATCGCGACGAAGTGGCGGAGCTCTATAGGCAGAACGCACACTTGTATCTATGCGGCGCGGGCATGGTGGGATCTGGAGTCGAGGAGGTGATGGCGAAGATCCGCGCGGAAGCGATGGGCGAGGATTTGGCGACGGCGAAGAAGTGGGTTGCTGAGCTGAAGGGGGAGCGGTATTGGTCAGATGTGTTCAGTTGAAAGACCGATGGTCGCCAGAAGAGTCTATAGCAGAGTCGATCGTTTTCGTGATGTCTGGGAAGAGAAGAATGGACTGCGGTAACATTCTCGAAGGTGACTCTTGTTTGTCAATGTCTGTATGTATTAGTAACTTCATAGGTCTTGCTAGGACATTAATGAGTTTGTACTAGTATCTCAATGGTGCAGAATCACTTTCCATTTTCCGAAAACGAAGATAAGAGCAGAGTGAGCAATAGAAACGTGCGCAGACTTGTGAGCAAATACTGTATACCGGAATAAGCGCCACTGAATGGTCAACGACATCAGTTGAACATGTTACCTAGGGACAACCCTTCACTCTCCGTGGTAGAGATCTAGCGAAATATGATCAAAGTTGCTGATACTACGGTTGCGTATTAGTCCCGTCGTAGAGTATTTACTCAATGTGGACTCTGTCCCATTTCATGCAATCCTTTACGCGTACGGCTCGAGAATGATCCTTCGATAGGTAGTTAGATTCCTACCATCGTCCAACGACAAGATAATATGCTGGGTCTGCGACACAAATGTCAGCAACGAATGCACAATACTGGTATGAGAGACGCTACTCACCACGTTCACGATCTCAGTCTGATTGACATTAGAAACAACCGGCTTAACCTCCACCAAGCCACCCGTGGAATCCAGTGCCGTGATATTAAACTGGTCGCTAACAGCCGTAATCGGGCCTTCGCCATATCGCTGTGTCGCTTCCCTGTAGTGCCACCACTCGAAGTTCAGGCTATCATTATCCGGATCCCAACTGTTCCTAGCATCAAGAACAACCGGCTTGGGGAACTTCCAAGGCACATGAATGAAGTCCGGACCACACGTATCGTTCACAATCGCCACAGGCGCGTGATTCGCGGCGGCGAAATCACTACCCAAAGTCCATTGCATGCGCGCGGCGAAATCCCACTGGTAAGCGTGGCGCCAGCGCCAGATCGTGGCGAAGTTGCTCACGTAGAGATAACCGCTCTGGCCCAGGACTACGTCGTCGGCGTCGGCGTACGTGTTCGAAGACACGCGGGAGTTGTCGTGGGGGAGGTAGCGGCCGCCCCAGCTGCCCCATTCGATGTGGGATGGGTCTTGGAGGCCGTTGTTGATCAGTGGGAAGAATGATGGGGTGTCGCCTTCCATGATGAAGGTGAAGTTAGGGTAGTGGGCTCCCAAAGCTCCGACGCGAATGTGTTTCTCGAGCCATTCGTTTGTGACGAGAGACGTGTCTGGCCCGCCTTGGTCGAAGTGTCGGAACTCCTCGCCTGAGATGCCGTTCCAGGCGGCTTGCAGGTACTCGTTGAAGCCGGTCAGTGAGAGGATGTACATCAGTTTGGGATAGTGCAGTCGGATCCATGGGCCGGCGTTGTCTTGGTCGGAGATCGAGTAGACGTGGACCTTGTTTACGAAATCATCGACTTCTGTCGTATTTCTGCTATGGCTGACGCTTTGCAATGCCTCCGCAAGGATGTTCGCACCACCCCACATGGTAACCCAGAGGGGATCACTCGACGATCCGGCATCGATCGCAGCGATCAGGGCGACAGCCGCGCCGCTCAAGGGCAAATCGAGCGCAGCAAGCCCGTAGACAGCATGGCCCTCATACACCTTATCCAGCAGAATTTGCGCCGAAGGGTATTCGGCGCCTGCAGGTACGTGAGCGTTAAGATTCTCCGTGATATTTCCATAAGCGTTCATAACCTCAATGACAGTAGCAGCGTCCAGCGAATCGTTCTTCCAGGTAGACGTGATCAAGCTGAAACCCAGTATATCGATCTCGTTGGCGTAGGTCAAGAAGCGGACAAGACTCATCTGATCATCAGGCTCATTGCTGATGTCGCTAAAGACGAAAACGCGATGCTTGTGCTCGTATCGTGTCATGGCACATTTTTTGTCCGGGTACGCCGTGGCATTGCGCAAAGATTGGGCGGCAGAGACGGCGCTTGCAATTGCAGCGAGGGCGAGGATGCCAATGAAGTGAGCCATGGTGAGGTGATGCCGTGGAGCTGCGAGATAATGTTAGGAAAGGCTATTGGGCAGCATGTATACTCTTGTACTATGCGCCAGGTTGCTCCGCATGGCGCAAAGGTCATCGTTGCGGAGCATGGTCAATGTCGTATATAAAATCGGCTTTCCCCGCCGACGATCTCTACGTAGTCCGCTGCATAGAAGGCCGAAGCAATTGCCGTGCCAAAGCAATGATGAGTGTACGAGTCGAGTAGTCCGAGATTACATAGAGACAACCTCTAGGGCACGAAGTGAGGTGGACCCCAGCACCCCAAAAGTTGGAGAACTTTGCGGGACCAGCATGTCAGCCAAGGAAGTGGTGAAAGAATAAGATATTTATTCGGAGGTCTGCCGACGACCACGGGACCTATGCCGCGTATTCTCCGATGGCGGTGGGAGAGATTCGTAGTCAAGCAGGACTGGAATGATGGCTAACTAGATGACTGTGGTTTCTCAAACGTCTGCGTAAATCGTCTCTCTGAGAATGGTCTTTCCACTCCTATGGCGAGCAGTAGTACTATCACCATCACTGCTACAGGGTTCATCAAACAAGTTGCAGAGAGGCAGTGGATGTAAAAGATCGTTAGCAGAGAAATGTAACATTTAGGGGTATCATATAAATTTCGTCCACGCCATCCACTTTCGCTCCTTCAACCCTCACTGATCCGCACGCTTTTCCTCGTAGCCCTCCTAGGCTTACTGGCATCAGTTGCGCTCTCGTCATTCGCCCCATCCGTGGTAGCGCCAGGCTGATTAGACGGTTCAGGCTTCGGGGTCCCAGCAGTGCTTTTCTCGTCCGCTTTTTTCTCTTGCCCCATAGATAAAGCGCCTTTTGCAAGACTGGAGCGTTTCCCAGCGGCTGCAGTCTTCGACTTCGAGCTCTTCTTCTCCTCTGGTGCGGGAGTGCCGGTCTTGCTTGTTGCCTCTGACTCCACAACCAAAGCAGAGCTCTTGATCGGCAAGCGCAAAGGTAAGAAAGACTCCGGGGCGCGCGTACAGCGCTGCATGATCTTCTTCATCTCTTCGCGCACTTCGTCTGCAGGCTTGACCCACTTCGAAACATCTTTCAACAGAGGCTCGCGGCCATAGGCGACCTCGACCATCATTGTCACGGGCTGCCAGTACTCTGTGTCTGGGTCCAGCTGTAGACCGGCGGGATCTGCTGCTTCACTGCCCTTGCGAGTGACGATGAAGGATGCAAGCACATGCTGAGCAGACAGAGGCTCGAGGATGCTGTATTGAGGGAAGAGGAAACGATCTTCCGATGCTCCGGCGAGTGTGAATGCGAACACAACCTCGCTAGGAGGCGGTGGTGGCGGCGGGACGTATTGTTGTACTGGTGGAGGTGGTAATGGCTGTTGTTGCCATACGGGATTTTGCACTGGCTGCGGGACAGCTTGTGCCAGCACTGGTTGTGGTGTGGTACTGCTTTGAACAGGAGTTGCGCTCTGCTTTACGCGCTTCTCCTCCTCTGCAGCCTCCTTCAACTTCTGTGCCTGTATGACCGCGCCCAATTCATCAATGTGCTTTTGGAATACTTTGAGCTGCTCTTGCGTTGCTTTCCCTGTAGCCACCTCCTTCATGAGCGCTTTCAGCTCAGGATCCGAAGACGCGCGCGTAGCTAGCATGCTGATGACAGGATCTGGAGATGCCTTCTTGTCCTGAGGTGCCGGTGTCGCGGGTTGCGGCGTGGCTTGGGGCGCGCTTGGCTGCCTACTCTGCAGAGGTGCGAGAGGTTGAGGCTGTCCAGATGGTGGTAATGGTCGGTTTTGATAGTATTGGGTCTGTTGCTGCGGTCTATACGGCGCCGGTTGTACTTGCGATTTCGGCGGTGGAGGCGGTCGCGGCTTGGTCACGACCCAGAGGTTCACCTCGAAGATGTGCGGTTCAATGCGGAGTCTACACCTGCCCTTGTCCTTCATACTCTTGAGAACGAGATCCGGTCCTTTCTGTCTACCCTCTGGCTTCTTCCAGAAGCGCTGGAAGATACCCTCGCGTGTCCAGGCATGTTGCGACCGCTCTAGTGATGCAGCAAGTACTGCGCTCGAGGCCAAAGATTGATACTCCGAATCTGGGAGGCTGGCGGGCTGTGATTTGTCTAATAATACAGGAAGTGGCGCGGATGCTGAGATTTTGGATGGAAGTCCAGATGGCTTTGCTTGTTGAACAGAAGGCGATTCGCGTGCTGTTGGTGTGGCTTCTTTGGTGGATGGTTGTGATAGCTTCTGCTTTTTGGGTGCCGGGGTCGCCTTGGGTGGACGGCCAGGCCCACGCTTTTCGCCGGCTGTAGATTCTACCATTTTCGCATTGGTTTCATTGATTCGTTTTCCTCATATCATGTGTAGAGGATGATGTCGCGAAGTGATGTATGAGATGTCGCAAGTGTGTCAGTTGAAAGTGCAGTGACATGTGATAGACTGGGTAAGGCAAGGGCAACTTGCGGAGCTTGTCTGTGCACTCCCGCTTCCATCGTGGTCGTGCTATACCATCCGCATCGCAGAGACATCCCGCCCTGCAGCGTCATCAGGCCAATACGAACCAACTCCTATACAGTCGACTCTCACACTCTCTGGAAAATCGACAAGAACATACCGCCGCCATGCTCTCCACACCCGCCGCCCGCGCGCTCCTCCGCACCTTCGCAGCGCCCTCAATCAGGACCCGCGCATCCTTCCCGACATTCGCACGATCATGCTCTTCTCTCACATGCGGCTCGCAAAAGCAATCACTCACATCGGCCTTCCAAAAACTCACCGTGAAGCCTGCCAGCCCTTTCACGAAGCTCGTGAGCACACAGCAGATCCGCGGAATGAAAGTGCGCAGCTCGGTCAAGAAGCTGTGTGATGGCTGCAAGAGCGTGAGGAGAAAGGGAGGCAAATACGTGTACATTATTTGCTCGAAGAACCCCAAGCACAAGCAGAGGTAGGTGGTGAATTTTACGTTTCGCGATGGCTGATGTGTGGCTGACATGTAGTTTGCGATACAGGCAAGGATAGAGTGTACCAATTGTGTATGGAGAAAGATTTTCAAGGAACAGGCAGCATCAGCTCAGGCGTTAAGGGAGGACCATGGGAACATATATGAGCAAGGCTATATGCCTTGACTGTAGGATAGCGAAGCCAGGCATTTGCAAGCATTGAGGACTTCATCTCTCACTTGGAAGTGTGAGGGCTGCGACTTTGTATCAATGTACAAAGAAACCAGCACTTATATTCAAGCGCATGTCCTTGAAGTCATATACTTTGAATGATGTGATACTCGGAGCCTCCAGGTCGTCTACGGTGTGCGGTAAAAGTGGCTAATTTGTTCAGCCAACTGATGGTTGTGGAAGAGTCGGTGCTACACTGGCATTTCAATGAGCCCTAGATCGTGTCTGTAACAATCCTTACTGAACACGAATCACATGTACCATTTCAAGTCACTGTTGTAGTCCGAATGGTTTTTTTGGCTTAGTGATAGATCACAGTGACTGATTAACCTTGATGGTTCCAGCATTGAGATCGCATGACGCATCATCACACAGCTTTGAATTCAGAGACGTGCATTATGACACGTGAAATAAATCTCATTAAGCATTCACAAGTGTGTACAGTATCTTTTGATTGTGAGAGCAAGTTCAAGCACAAATTGTTGCAGGCGAGCCAATCAGCGTTGCAGCCTGGAACGTCCCTGGCGATCTAGCGTCGCAAAGCAGCAGCAGCAACTTCCAGATCAATTTCACTCCGGCAGCCCAGCCCAGCATCATCACCTTTCACTTCACTCAAACCCAGTGCACTCGCACCACCCATCTCCGCAAACCACGTTTCAGATAATCGCTACACGCGCCATCTGAACCACTCTTCCTATACTCTCAACAACACTTCAACACCACCCACCTATACCGTCGCAAATCGCAAACATGGCTGAAGTCGCCTCTAAGCCCACCGAGCCTGTGCCGCTCGACACCATCCCCATCTCTCCCGAGGGCGCCGAGAAGGAGGAGGCTACCACCAATGGCTCCAGCGGCAAGGTCGTCACCGTCTTCGATGACCCCAACAACTTCACCGTCAAGCACGCTCTCCAAAACACCTGGACCCTCTGGTTCACCAAGCCGCCGAGCGGCAAGCAGGACTGGAACGAGCTTCTGAAGGAGGTCATCAGCTTCGACAGCGTCGAGGAGTTCTGGGGTATCTACGTATGTTCTGTTGTTTCCATGCTGCCACCACGTCACGCCGTACTGACCGCTTTTTCTTCAGAACAACATCACCTCCGCCTCCGAGCTCGCCCAGAAGTCTGACTACCACCTCTTCAAGCGCGGCGTCCGCCCCGAGTGGGAGGACCCCCAGAACAAGCACGGTGGCCGTTGGTCCTACACCTTCAAGAACAGCAAGGCCAACGACGAGACCTGGCTCAACATCATGCTCGCCGCCATCGGTGAGACTCTTGAGGACGAGCAGGACAACGAGGTCATGGGTGTGGTCGTCAACATCCGCAAGGCCTTCTGGCGTGTCGGTCTCTGGACCCGCACTGCTGGCCAGCAGCCCAAGGGCAAGGCCGCCGTGGAGGGCGCTGACCCCCAGGAGGGCAAGAAGAGGCTGGAACAGATCGGCAAGAGGTTCAAGGAGGTCCTCGCTCTTCCTGGCACCGAGCAGGTCGAGTTCTCTGGTCACCAGGACTCTGCCCACTCAGGTTCCAGCAGAGCCAAGGCCAAGTTCGTGGTCTAAGCGGCTTGACTTTGCTTCTGTGGACCAACAAGGCTTGCTAATAAAGCTGCGAGCATGATTCAGTATGATTGCATAATGCATATGGCGACAAAACGGCGCAAGGCGAGCGGCTTCTTCTTTTGAACGCGAGCCCAGCAACGACGCGGGAGTGAATAAGTGGTCCTCCAGGGGGGATTCAGTCGGCTGGCTCAAGCGATGTATGTCTATAACGATACGGAGAACTTCTGATAGGAATGAGGGCGGAAAATTCGGCTCATGGTATACCCAAATATGGTGTTTGATCCAAGTTACGTGGGTAGATGTAAAAAGGATGAAAATCAAGCAAAAAATATCTACTCGAGTGTGAAGTGGTCTCTGCGCTGCCTGCGCCTCAATCTTTTGATTAATTCAATATGAACATGCTGAGAAGAGTGCTGTGCATCCACGACATTGATACTGTCGCTCTTATCGCTGAGATGCGTAGTGAACAGAGAGAATGATTTGGACGCAGCTGCCGACCAATCAATGAATGGTAGAGTATTTTACAGACCAGCAGCCTTCTTTTGCACCTCACACACAAATTTTGAATAGTTATGCTGTATGATAGATGGGCTCGTCTTTGTCCACTTCCACAACCCGAGACATTTGCATCTGCCGTGCTTGGTACTAATAAGGCAGTCGGCCCTTCATGGGCATATATTATATATATTTACATTTCCACGGCATATTGTCTCATGATGCAATCATTCTGCGAGCCCACGAGTCGCCAAATTTCTTCTCGAAGAAAACGGTTATGTTACGAAGGTAGCACTAATGCGATAGAGCATGCTTGTTCGGCGGGCCATGGTGGCCTAACCTATGTATCCACCACACGCTCCCCATTACAACAAACACGACTGGCGAAAAGCATCAACAGAACGTCAACACAAGCAAACGCCTCTTCAAGCCCACTCAGCCACAAGGACTTATATTGTCGACAATTGCCATCTGAATCAGGGCAGCCCTAAAAATAAGTTTCGGTAGGGCGTGGAAGCCGGGTCCGAAACCGTGATCGCGCTTTTGATTGGCAGATACTGCGTCGCCCACTTAGGTAGCAGGACTGTGGGTCGATAGCGTGACGGTCAGACCAGGTTACCAGGAGATACTGTGCCTAGCCTAGATACGAAGCAAGACAGGAGGTGCTGCTGCTGTGTGCTGCAGAGCAAGAAGAGATGCAGCGGCTCTGCTTACAGTCAGCAAGCCAAAGAAAAAAGAGAAAAACAGATCGCCGTCGTCAGAATATACAAGGCTGATCAATTTGTTTGAGTGTAACCTTGTGCCTGGGTGGCGTTGCTTGGTGCTCTTGTTTCCCTGCGCCCAGCACTCTTGATCGGGCGCCCTGCCCCCGAAGCTTGCCTGCCAAGCGAGGGCCCGTACGGCGAAACTGAAAGATTTTGCGTTGAACCTCCGACCTTCATCCTTCAGGGTGACATCGCCGAGGGCACCCTCATGCCTCGTCGACGAGCAACAACGAGGTGCAGTCTTGCCCTCGGTGTCGCTGTATCTTTCCCCGGACCGTCGGAATAAGGTTATATCACTTTCGTGGAGTCCATGTGGCCACGCAGGGCCGATCTCCTCAAAGTGACGACGCCAAAGACACGGCTGTCGAGGACGGCATTGCAATCCCCATCTTCTACGACAGCATCCGAGCGGAGCCGCTGGCAGGCAATCGCGGGGGCGTACGCGAGATTATGTGGACCCGTTGCGGAGCGGTTGAGCGACTTGAGCCTGATGCGGGCTCGAGTTGGATGGTGCACTCGTTGTGATCTATCCTGGGAGCGAGGCAGGCCTGCGTAGCGCCAACTTAACGGCTATCTGCCAGACGGTGCTAGGAGGAAAGGAAGCACATTGCTGCGAGCCGACGGTAGGTCGTGTTTCTTGTTAAGAAGCTTTTGCCCTGGCCGTTTCGTTGCCTTTCCTCCCTTTCCTTGCTTTCTATATCGCCCTTGTGTTTTGCTGATCTTTTCCTTTGCATCTTCGCCGTTTGTGCTTTTGTCTCAGAAAAGTACCTTGAGGAAGAAAGGGTGCACGCAAATCATTCCTACACGCACACACCGTGCATGTGAAATGTCAGACTCGAAAGCTATGAACTACGAAGTCGCATCTCAGAACTCCTCGAATGGGGAGAAGAAACACAACGATGTCGAGAACGCATCTCTGCCTCCTACTTCTGTCGAACTTAACGATGGACTACCCGTCCTTACCGAAGAACACCGCGACTACTTGATCAAAAGACATGGCACTGTCGACCTTGACCCTCTTCCGTCTGCTGATCCGGCTGATCCATACAACTGGCCGCAATGGAAGAAGGTTGTCAACTTGTCTTGTGTTGCCTTCCACGTAAGCATCTCTTTTTGCATACAATACGCTATCGATGCCTAGCTGACACCATTACTCATCCAGGCCATGATGACCACATTCACTGCCTCCGCCATTATTCCTGCCTTCGAAGGTATTGCCGAAGAGTTCGGCGAATCCCTTCACAGAGTCGCCTACCTCACCTCACTTCAAATCGCCATCCTTGGCTGGGCACCCTTGTTCTGGAAGCCAATCGCCAACCGCTACGGTCGCCGCCCCGTATGGCTCATCAGCACTCTTGGATCGCTTGCATTCAACATCGGTTGTGCTAAGAGCAACTCTTACGCTACTATGGCTATCTGCAGAGCATTCACCGCATTCTTCATCAGTCCACCTGGTGGTACTGGCTCTGGTGTCGTCACCGAGACTTTCTTCAAGAAGGAGCGTGCTACCTACGTTGGCATGTGGACTCTTCTTGTCACTATGGGCCCGCCTAGTGGTCCTTTCTTCATGGGTTTCGTTATTTACCACACTGGTAGCTTCCGCTGGGTATACTGGATTCTTGCAATCGTGAGTCGTTCCCTATGCAATTTAGCTGACCACATATGACTAACGATTGCCAGACAAACGGTGTGCAGTTCATCACTTACCTCTTCCTTGGCCCCGAGACTCTTTACATGCGTAACGTCGTCCGCCACAACGTCTCCGCCTTCAAGCAGGAGTACCTCAACTTCAAGCGTATCGACCCCACGCCGCTCAGACTCGTCGAGTTCATTCAGCCCTTGTCTCTCTTCCGCTACACA
>Ga0265797_10004613_pt1 | contig 20893 bp, 17 predicted proteins | sample P2T30metagenome_FD_192433 | JGI IMG/M metagenome (GOLD analysis project Ga0265797, IMG submission 192433) | Plant litter microbial communities from East Loma Ridge, Irvine, California - P2 T30 | ecosystem: Environmental > Terrestrial > Plant litter > Unclassified | place: USA: California...
TTGGTAACGCTGTCATCTCCCGAGTCGCTATCGTCGTCATTGTCCTTCTGGACGGCTACGCCTGCGGAACCCGCTGTCTGCTCCACTTTCCCGGAAGGGCGGGTTGTTGGGGTCGTGGTAATCAGCAGCTTGGTGATAACGGGCTGGTCTTTGGGATCACTATTGTCGTTTTGTGCGATTGCGATTGCGATTGCGGAAGCTTGGGACTTTTCGTCTTGCGCTTTGATGGCGGACTGATTTTCCGGATTGCTGTCGTCGTTCTCGTGCGTGACTGTGATAGCGGAAGTTGCAGTCGGTCTCGCATCCTCGGAGTTTTGCTTTGTCGGGCTTGCAGCAAGTCCGGACTTGATGTCAGACTGGAATTCCGACTCTAGAACGACTGGGGCATCCGAGTTCGCGTTGCCGTCTGGCTCCTTATTTTCTGGGCCCTTGGATGGACTAGGGGCCGATAAAGCAGGAGTTTCTTCAATATCAACAGTGCCTTTGTCCGCATTGGGCCGCTTTTGCACGTCCGATGTAGCTTCAGCCGGCTTTGTAACCACGGAAGCTCTCGTGACGCTAGGCATGCTTGTCGCAGCGCTCGGAGTCGCTTCCAAGCCCGTGTCCGCCGCTATGGGATCTGCTGCTGTAGTGGTAGACAAAGTGGGCAATATTCCCGCAACAGTGGGAACAGCACCAGGCGGGTCAAACCAGCCAAACTTGTTGCCCAAGTAGTTGCAATGCTTCCAGTACGGGTATCCATATTGCTTGATGGCCATTGGTATCGCTAGACGGGGGTTGCATCGATTCTCCCGGTCCATGGTATAAGAATCGTATTCCTGGGACATTTCCCAGTGTTTCTGAGGGCCCGTGTAAGTGGCCGCGGGAGTCTGCGGACAGTCGGTAGCCAGATCATTCAACGTTAATTGTGCAAGTGATGCTCGACTTAGTGAGTCCGAAGGGTTTGTTGGTACGACGGTCTTTACATCTGTAAGATCCATCGCGAAGATTGCGTTAGTAGCTGTTGGTCCGATCTGGCACCATGTCTCGTCGCCGCATTGGTTGGCGGCCATGAGGGTATTGATGATGAGATACACCGATGGCGACGTACTTTCGAGAGTCAGTCACTGCAATGCATGTTGAGGTGAGCGGATGAGAGCATACAAAGTATAGTCCAGTTCAGGGTCGAACATGGTGGCTGGGTAGGAGTAATTGTCGTGTGTGGGCCAGTACGATATTCTGATAGTACCTGCGGAACTACTGTTGTAAGTACATGAGGTGCGATCGCGTGCAGGTGTTGTTCTTACAGTTGACAGCTTGTCCAGGTCAACGCCGTCGTGCTCGTGTTCTGCGTGCAGCAACTATTAGGCGGTATCGATTGATCTTGCCAAGTTACCCCCGGCAATCCTGGCGTGTAGGACTGGGTGCACAGTGACATCCATGACGGAGGTGATGTGATGGTGCTTGCAAGGTTCGTTTCGGTTGTTGCTGATGGACTTATTCGAGACTGGGTCATCGAGCTAGTTTGACCTCCAACTCCGTGCAAGATGTGGGCTGCGAGGTCATCCGAATGATGTGCTGAGGATGCATGATCTTTGTTGATCGAGGTGGATCTATCAGGAACCGAAGATGTCACTGCGATGTTCGTGGTGTTCAAGTAATGCGTTCCTGTGACTTTTTAGAAAGATTCATAGGGATTTGAAAGCTCTCGTTACTCACGCGAAGCGACCAGGTTCACAGAGGAAAGAGCGAGTACCAAAATGCAAAGGCACTTCGATGTCGAAGCAGCCATCATCTCAGCCTACACTCCAGCCTGATAGGTTTCCGGTATCGTAGAGCACTGTAAGTTGAGATCCAAATAGAGTAGCAGCTTGTGGGCATGCTTCGCTACCGGTGAACTTTGTACAGAGCATGGTATCGCGTCCAAAGCGTGACAGGAGATGGCTTAGCTTGCATGTACCTCTGCTTGAGTCGGGGGACAACGGGGAGGGCAGCCGCTTCCAGTCTGACCACGGTTAGTTGCAGCCTGCAGGATGGCTATGACTGGGATTCAGGCGAGCGGACTCTCAGCTGAAGTATCGGTCTGTCCTTGGGGCTACCATATCATGCCCTGATCCTGGTTGTCGTTCCCATGGATTCCAGGACGAAACTCGGAGACAACGCCGGACTTGCAGAGTCGTACTATCATTGGCTGCGCTCTGGCAGCTCCACGCATAACCGAAATGGGGCACAGCGCGAGGCTTGACTAGGACGGGATTTCAGATTATTATTATGCCGCCAAGGTTCTAGGTGCAGAGTCGAAGTGAGGCTGTCACAGCTATCTAGCCTTGTGCAGCATAGGGTTGTTGGTAGGCGAAGCCGATGCTGCTTGGTCTGGTCCGAGTGTTTTGGGCCCTACCGATGTTGCTATGTCTTGACTTCTCTGGCTTGTCTTCGTGTGACCACTGGGCCGCGTAGCGTAGCATGATAGTTGGATCTTGCGTTCATATTTGTGAAGGCGTTGTTCGTAACATTATGGATTACAAGGACAGAAGTCGTCAGATGGGGATGAAGTTCTCTCTTGCCGTTCTTGTCTTGGCAATCACCGGCGTTTTTGCCGAAGTCCCTTCTCCGATCGTCGTTCCACCCAGCCAGTACTTGTACGTATCTCTAAAACCCCCCAGATATAGAATGCCTACTAAAACATCGAGACTAGCGATGGCTACGATGGACCATGGAGCAGCTTCTTCCTGCGGGTTGGATCGCCAGAGCAAAACGTGCGTGTGCTCGTGTCAACAGCAGCCTCCATGTCTCTAGTCGTTTTGGCCGACTATGGCTGCTCAGAGATCATCATGCAGCCCCTTCCATCGAATTGCGCGAGCTCAAGGGGGTCGTTGTTCAGTCCTAACCAATCTTCCACGTGGGAAGCAATTGGTGATTATGCAATAAACGACGGTGTCGTTGGTTTGGCTGCGAGTCTTCATTATGAGCAGAATGCTCGCTACGGGATTGACACTATAGGTCTGGGCCTACTGAATGGAACAGACGGACCTGTGTTAGAAACCCAGCTCGTCGGAGGTATCGCGACTGCCTCACCATTCTACACGTAAGATGCGACACGTCCTTTATCTAATTAACTGTGCTGATGCTCGCAGGGGAATCTTTGGGCTATCACCACAACCGTTGAACTTCTCAGCCATCAGCAACGGAACGACTTCGTACTTCCAATCTCTGAGTGAGCGGAAGCTCATCCCAAGTCTGAGCTGGAGTTACACAGCGGGTGCTCGTTATCGTGAGTTGTTTGACGGGCCAATCCTGGGAGGAAAGCCGGCTGACACCCTCAAGGTCTCAAGGAAGTCTACGGACAACTCATCTTCGGTGGTATAGACTTGAGTCGATTTAGCACCAACCAAGTGTCTTTCACGCTAGCTGACGACATCGGTCGTGATCTTGTGGTCGCTGTTCAGTCCATTTCTTTCACTGGCCACAGTCAAGCCGTACTCCTCTCCGATCCAATATATGCCTTCATCGACTCGACGGACCCGAACATCTGGCTACCAGCTGCCGCGTGCGCAAAATTTGAAGAGGCTTTCGGGATCTCGCTGGACAACGCCACTGGTCTATACCTTGTGAACGACACCCAACATGCAGCTCTGCTCGCAGAAGATGCGGAGGTCACGATCCGAATAGGCGACGGCCTGACTGGCGGCGCAAGCGTTGCGATCACAATGCCATACTCTGCGTTCGCACTGACTGCTACGTACCCAATGGTGGAGAACAGCAGTTACTACTTCCCTCTTAAGCAAGCCACCGATCAGTCGCAGTACACCTTAGGGCGTGTCTTTCTCCAAGAGGCCTACCTGACGGTCGATTACGAGAGAGGGAACTTCTCGGTATCCCAGTGCATCTGGGACATCGAAGCGAAACAGGACATCGCAACCATTCATTCACTCGCAAACTCCGACGACTCTTCAGACTCGGGAGACACAACAGACGCATCATCACCAGGAACGCCCGACAACTCTGGACCGAGTACAGGTGCGATCGCAGGTATCGTCGTTGGTAGTTCGATCGGACTCACTGTCTTCGCCGTAGCGATATGGTGGTACGTACGAAAAAGGTCGCGCAAGACCGGCAGAGGGCATGTCGCATTACGATCCGACGATGCAGCTGATGAACAAACAACCCGCTCAATCGAACTCGCAAAGGGACGCTTCGCAGAGGTGCAAGAGCTGAATAACGGTGCGGCGGTACAGGAGATGGAAAACACTATGATCATAGGCGAAGCTGGTGGGGCGGCATTGTATGAACTTGATGCACGCCCGCGCACACATGAGATGGAGGGGGAGGTTGAGGATGTCTTGATGATGCGGGCTGCTTCTCGCTTACGCAGATGAAGAGGCCGAAACGCAGACGACACGCAGACGACACGCAGTTGCCTGCTTACTGTATCCAAACTGGCCCCAATTGAAAATGAACTTGATGGTGTTGATGATACGTTGCATGAGGGCGACTTTGATTGATCTCAAAATCAGCTATACGGAAGCCTCGACAGGCCTACCATTGATGACATCTCGTTCCTTCACATGCAAGATCTCTTCAGAGAACTAGAAGGCTCCAATACTGCCAAGGGCATGTATAAAAAGTATGTGTTTCGTGTCTATCATCGCTAAACGAGTGTTTATTCTAGGCCACCCGCCACCATCGCTCTTCTCACCACACTTCCCGGCAGTCACCTCTTTGTCAGCTGCCACGGATTGTCCAGGACAGACTCACTACCCAGTCTATGATCCGCACCAGACACTCTAGCAAAAGTTGTCGCATGAACGAGCAGCATGCTTCATCGGTGCACGGTGCTCAAAGTCCTTCAGCCAAGCCGTGTAGTCTCCGTTGTCGTCACAGCGGCGGCGCTGGTAGCCCTTCTGAATCAAGACACGCTGCGCAGTGGTGACGAAGTGGCATTTCTGGTCGGTCCACTCGCAAGCGTCCTCAACCGACGCCGTGTTGCAAGTCGACAAGTCATAGCCCGCCGAGACGCCGAAGCTGAAGATCTCGCCCGTCACACCCGCGCTGATGCCAGTGGACCAGGTCTCGCAAGTTTCGACGCCCGTGACAACTCCGGAGGAGCACTGGCTGGTTGAGGCGCAGTTGAAATTGCCTGAAGCGCGTTCGGGGGCGTCGTAGCCTTCCTCTTGGGACACGACCAGGTAGTCTGTCCAGCATTTGACGCCGCTGGCGTAGTAGTGCACGGAGTCGGACTTTATGTAGGTCCCTTCATCGCCGTTGTAGGTGCCACCGCTGTTGGCGTTGTACTGGCCATCCTCGAGTCGCTTGGATAGCTTGAAGCTCACGGACTCGTCGACTGGCGCGGCTACTGAGCACAAAGCGAGTGCCATGGACAGCAGAGCAGATGATTGGAGGACGTGCATGGTGCTGGTGATGATGATGACGATGATTGTTGAGGCGAAGGAATCGTCTTGATCTTTTGGACGGACTGAAGATGAGATGGTAATCTCGATGGTGGAGTTGATAGAGGCGTTGATGAAGGTGTTGATGGTCTTGTAGATGGTGAGTCTTTGAAGGTACAAGACGATACTTATGCATACTCAGCGTGTAAATCAACGCCATTGATGACCCAACGACACATTCATGTTGTCACGTAAAAACTTTCTGTTGTTAAATTTAGAGAATGGCTTAGCAGCGCCTTCCAGTTGGTGTTGTGTCCACCAACAATACGTCTCCACGCCACTGTAACGGTCCCAAATCAGTAACACACAGGCAACATTGCTGCGCCCACGAGCACGATCAATCCATCCGGCCATTGCGGCCATAGGTGGAGAGTATTCGATGTGCAATCATTTACATCGCAGTCGGCAGTGAGCAATCACTAGATAGCTCTCTGGCATTCCAATTTTGCAATGACCTTGACGCCAATCACCGGGACGAATATATGGCAGATAGCTACAGTTTAGTAATGAGAAGGGCTCTACTTCGCAATATGAGATCAGCTGTCGTCCTCCATGGGTCGAAGTCAAGACGACACGGCAGATCAGGCCGCGTCCCGGCTATCCGTTCACTAGAGTGTCCCGGCCAAATGAGGAGCTACATGATGCGTTCGCTTCGTTGCGCAGTCGCTCGTGGTGGGTTTGCCTGGGGAATATTCCAGTCTCCCAGATTTTGAACTAGGGCAGAATACACGGCGAAAAAGTGAGCTATCACAATCGGACGAGCCGAAGGCGCATATTCACCGGTCGTCGTGCACGGTGTTGCTAAATGTACTGCGGCCCAGCGTGTGACAGGGGGAAACTGAAAGATCTGATGCAAGAGATTAAGTGTTATCGCCAAGATGCAGCCGGATCCTTCGCGCGAATACGGTCGACTGCGTGCCGTGCGCTTGCATTTCTTGTGTGCCGTGCATGAGAGATCACGTGCAGATTGATGTAGTCCTGCTGCGAGGTAGATTTTAGAACACGTGCAGCGTGAGTAAGAACTTAGTATCTACAGGCGCGAATTGCAAAGGAGCGTGGTGGTCGAGAAGTTGAGTCTCGATCTTGGGTTGACAAATGTTGAAGTCCCAAGAAAAAGAGAAGAAAACATTGTAGCTCATCCGTCGCATTCTCTTGGCAACAACTTCTTCAGACGGCTCTGTCGTTGGCCCAAAGCAGCGATACAGCAGCAATGATGACCGGAACAACACTGACGATTTCTCCCAATCCTGCGTATGCCGGAGGAACCCTGAACTTCACGAAAGCGCCCGAGGCCAAGAGAACGGCGAACACGTTGTAAGCGGCTGACCAGGCGAAATTGAACACAATCCGGTAGAAAGCTCGTTTGGAGATGTCCAACAGAGCCAAGGTCCCGTCCAGACCTCCAAGAAGGACAACGTCCGCAACCGCACCGGCCACGTCAGACGCAGTACCCAGCTGCACGCCGACATCGGCCTGCGCGAGCGCCACGGCATCGTTCGTGCCGTCGCCGCAGAACATCACGATTTTGTTGCTGCAAGCTTGCAAGGCGGCAACGTACTGTTGTTTCTGGCCCGGCAAGCGACGAGACGCGGTGTGCTCCTGGTGGATCCCGAGAGATCGAGCGACATCTTCCACGGCTTTGTTGTGGTCGCCGCTGACGACGTGGGCGGTGATATTACGCTGTTGTAGCACGGATATTACTCTCACGGCCTCTTCGCGGAGCTCGCTTTTCAGACCGAAGGCTAAGGCCAATCTTCCTTCGATTGTGAGGCAAAAACAAGTCATACCCTCATCCAGCATCGGGCTAACGTTGGGTTCATGCTCGACTTGGAGCCAAAAAGGGTTGCCGCCTTGAACCTTGCGCTCATTCCACATAGCTTCGATACCGGACCCTGGGATAGACTTTGGCTCGTCGAGTGTGATTGGGCTCGAGGTTTCCTCTTCAAGGTGCGCGACAATTGCCCGTGAGACTGGATGCTTGTCGTCGCGAATCAAAGACTTCACGATTGCCGTAATCGCGTCCTGAGGAACGTCCGAGGGCGACACCTGTACCTGAGCGACAGACAAGTTGCCTTTAGTGAGGGTACCGGTCTTGTCGAAAACTACATCCGTGACCTTGAAGCCTCTCTCCGTTGCGTCGGCAGCTTTGATGATGACGCCAGACTTAGCCGCGATGCCTCCTGCGATGACAAGTACCATTGGGACCGCCAGTCCGAGAGCACAAGGGCAGGAGATAGCAAGCACAGCAATGCCGTAGGTGATTGCGGTCCCAATGGCACTGCCGGCATCTTCACGACGTACTGCTGCTACGATCGCAGTCCAGACAACGAATACAATTATCGCGATGCCGACTGCAACAGGGACGAACCACGACGCGATCCTGTCTGCGAGGTCTTGTATCTTAGGCTTCGTACCGAGCGCATTCTCGACCGACTTTGCGATGTCGCTAATGCTGTTTGCTCCGGGTAGACGGGTCAGTCGGACGTGTAGAACCCCTTCGCCGTTGATAGTTCCGGCGATCACAGAGCCGCCCTTCTGTTTGGTGACGGGTACCGTCTCACCAGTAAGCATCGACTCGTCAACCAGACTGATGCCAGAGATGACTGTTCCGTCTGTGATCATGCGACTGTGTGGTCGTACGACGATAATGTCGCCCAAGTGGAGAAGGCGTCCGTCAATCTCGGTGGCGGCGCCATCGGTTTGAAGGAGGAATGCGGTCTCGACTTGAAGAGACCGAACTGAGACTGCACCCATAGCACGTGCGCGAGCAATGGCTGCGACGAGTCTGCCAAGCAGGACTAGTGTGATGAGTAAGGAGCTCGTCTCGAAAAAAGCGTCTTCCTCGAGCGAGTAACCGGCTTCGGTAAGGCTCAGGGCAACGATCGAATAGCCGTAAGCCGCAGTGATGCTAATAACCACCAGCATATCCATTTCCACGATCCTGCTGAAGACCAGCGATTTGACTGCGTTGATGTAAAACTCCGGCACAGCGATGCCCTGGACCACTGTAGCCAGCACCAGCGATGCTATATCGATAGTTCTGTGAGACAGAGGATTCGGTGCCCAATTTATCACCACCACCGGGATAGTGAAGATTGCAGCGATTGCGGTCATCCAGCTCATACGGATGAGGCGCTTTTGGCCCTCGGAAATGCTGGGGTGTGGTGCAGGCGGCGCAAGCGACGTGCCATGAGGAAGTAGATCCCGAGCGCCAACTGAGTAGGGATTGTAGGCGAGCTGGTATGTGCTCCTCTGGTCTTTCGTTTTTTCATGTCTCTTTGTTATGGAGATCATGCCCGGAGGACGACTCTGTTCCAGAGAAACAGCAATCTCGTGGGACATGAGGACATCCAGGGTCTGGTGGCCCTCAATGACGCAAGAAGCCTTGAAGCCAGTCCTTCTTTCGATCAGGCGGAGAGCATCGTCCACAGTGCCCGTTTTCGAGTCAAAGTCGAAGGATGCGCTACCCGAGACGAAGGTGACTTTTGCTTTGGAGATTCCGGCAATTTGATCGAGCACATTCGACAACTTTGTGCTACAACCAGTGCATGTCATCCCAGAGACACTGAGCACGACATGCTCCCGGGCCGCATCATTCTCTAAGTCGTCGGACGTAGAGATTGTGTTGGCATTGGCGCGTAGGGTGTGCACTGGTCGGTCATCATTTGGGTCGTGGTGGGCTACCGTGCCACATGCGTCATCGCTGCAGTTCGTCTGTACAAGTGCCGTCTTACCAGAGCTGACTGGCTTGGACTTGCCGTAGCACCCAGTAGCTCGTTGCCGAATCGTGCTGCTAGGAGCGTCCGCCGTCGAGATTGAGACGCTGGATGATTTGGCAATGTATGCACCAGGTGAGTTGCGACCATCGGATGTGGCGACAGTTCCATTCTTGGCCAGTGAACAGCAGCAGACGCCTATCTCTTCTGCAACTGTCCGACAGATGCATCTGCTTTCTGCAAGAAGCGCTTGGAACCGGTCAAAGGCAGCAATGAGATGACTGCTGCAAGCAGTGGATTGGATGCTTTTGGATTCGTTGTCCTGTGACTGATCAGCCGAACATTTCGCGCTGGCGATTGTGGCAATCATGTCTTTCTCTATTGTCGGTGCTATGCCATGGTAGCCTGATATGGATGCATCAGCATCGAGTGGAACATCATCTTCTTCACAGCAATTACCGGAGCAGTCCGTCTTGGGCGCTTTGGCGGTTGCAGGGGCATCATCGCAACATTCTTCGGGGCATCCTGGTTCTGGCTTTTCGGTGGTAGTGAAAGTGTCATTGCAACAGCCATCGGAGCATTCTGGCTTGTGCACGTCGGCGCTGGTACGAGGATCATCACAAAAGTCGTCAGAGAAGCGAGCCGTTGGCTTGATGGCGCTTAGTGGAGTACTGGCATCGCCGCAGCAGGCATCGGCACAGCTCAAGCTGACATCGCGTGTGTCTTCGTCTAGAGGATTTTCGTGAGCACTGCTAGCTGGAGTTTTTTGATTGCCACAGCACCAATCTTTGCAAGCAAGATCCTGCTCTTGAGGGGCCGCATTGTCGAGCTTCGGAAGAGTACTGGGGTTGTCATTTTGGACCTTGGCGGTAGTGCAGTGGCTATCCAGGCGACAGAGCCTAGCAGCGATACGACGAAGACATTCCTCTACACACGATCAGCCATCAGACACACTCTCGAGCGGATTGTGCCAGATTTCCTACCACTACATCGGCGGCTTCGTGCAGGCCGCCGATTAGTAGTGCGGGTATCATAGGTCATGGCAATTCGATGTCAAAGGTATAAGCACGCTCAGATTAGGTGACGAATAGATCGCTGGCTCAAGGATGAAGAGCGTAGTTTTTGCACAGGATGGCTGCTGATTCTGCAGAGGGTGGTTGGTTGATTTGATTTATGGGTGGGCAGTGCTGCTGCCTCTTGGAAGTCTTGGAGACCACGTCAAGGCAGCCTTGGCGCTGTGAAAGAGCGTGCGGTAGGCTACAGGAGCGGAACGGCCAAAACGGGCATGCAGGAAAATAACATCTTCAACAAGAGGATACAAACATGAAACAGGCGGGATTCCCAGATGATCACCCACTCTAGTACTAGTTGCGCGGCTCATTGGCACGATAGTATTCAGGGCGCCGCTGGGTCCATCATGGGTCAGATCTTCATAGTCAATTCACACGACAAGCTCACTTTGAGAAACTGAGACAAAGCCCAGAATCGAAGCTGTGAGCAAGAGAAGTTCGGATCGATTGCAAATAACTATTCAACGCCACACTATCGATGCCCCCCAGCTGTCAGCTTGAAGAGACCGGCTTTCTCCATCTTGTCTGCGACAAATCCGAAGATCCCGTCATCCTTCACCCTCAAATAGTGACATTCGGATCGATTCTGAAGACGTAACAGTCATTTTCGACGATGCCGCCTTGTTTGCCATTGACGCCAGCACAGTTGCAACTATCGGTAGGGACCGACAAGTACTTCAGGCACAGCGCTGTGTCGAACTTGTCGTCGCGGCTGCTGATGGTATTGTCACGCTTGTTGAAATAACTCAGCTTGCCGAAGCTGCATCCAGATTTGACCTTGAGAGAGATGGTGATATCCACACTTCCAATCCCGCCGTTGTACGGGAAGGAAAAGGCCCTCGAGTGGAAGTAATTGGGTGCGAGTAAATCGCCGGCGATCTCGCCGCAGAAGGATTTCGCCGCGTTCTGCATCCGAATGCCTTCGGTGTTTTCTCCACTGCCATAGCAGCTCACTTTGTTGAGCCTTGGGTCCCCTTCCTTGTAGTAGTAGGTCGGAGTTGGCGTTGGCGTTGGAGTTGCTGTCGTACGACTGCTCGTGCTACTACTGCTGCTCTTGGTCCGAGGACCGGGGCATTTCCAAGTATCAAAAACGTTTTCAACGTCGCCACCACCGCCGCCAGCGCCCATAGTACCATTGGGAAACCCGAACCATGGAGCAATATTGCAGGTGGGGTTGTAGAAGCTGTCGAAGGAGCAAGGATCGATCAGCGGGCCTTCCACAGGACCGAAATTGATCATGATGTCCCGCTTCGGCCAACTGCCAGAAGGCGGTGCAGGGGCATTCGGACCAATGGACGCAGGAGGTGTCGGAAACGGTACAGTGGCGTATGTCGTGGTAGGTTTTCCATCGATGCCTCCGGTGTAGACGAAAGCAGGCCAGAACGGTATCTTCGCAGGGACCGGCCAAACATTAGTCGTCGTCGCTGCACGCTTGGCCTTGTTCCCAGCAGCTTGAATCACCGTGACAGGCTCGAACAACCATTCGGTGATAGCAAAAGGCGGTTTCGTGATGGTGCTAGTCCAGGCGCCCTGACTCACGGTGACGAGTGGGTAATTGACAGTGCTGGTCGCGCCCGTCCATGGCGGAATCTTGATCGTGCAGGGCGCCGAACAAGTAACCTGTGGCGTGTCCATGTCCCAAATTTTCGGATCAATCCAGAGGTAGCTCAAGAAATCGGTGGTCCCGTTGCTGCTTACGTCAAGTGTACTGATTGTCGACCAGTCGGGGTGGGTGTTGACATTGAGGTTGTCGGCGGCTGATATGCCCTTCCCGTCCATGACGGCCATGTACTTCGCGCCGATGGTGATCAGATTCGTGACTCGCACACCAGGCCCGTTGGCAGTAAGAAGCATGAGCGCCTTCTGGCATTGCTGAGTGTCGATGCAGGTTTGTGTGTAAGTTGAAAACCACTATGAGGGTGTTAGTCAGATAGAATGGCTGGCTTGTTGTCAGGGAAATGTGTGGTAATACGGCTGCGCACTCTTCGTGCGCTTCTGTGAACACACTGTCTGAACCTACCGAGTACAGGCCCGCGGCTGCGATAAGGATATTCTCTGACCCGGTAATGATCGTCGACCAGGATTGGTCGCATCCGCTGAAGTCGTTCCCGCTTGCGCAAGTGTAGTCAGGGTCGCCATTGAACTTGCCCACAACGTCGGCAAATGGAGCCGGCGGTTTTGGTGTTGGCTGGTAGTAAGGAGACTCCGTCTGAAGCATGCCAACAAAGAGGTTCTTTGCCTCGTGAAAGTTGTACTGATAAAAGACGGCGTGCTCGGAAGCGGTCCCATATAGCCTTTGGTTGGGTTAGTCATAGTGTTGCAGCGATGCTGGGGTAACGCAGGCTCACCAGGAAGCACTTGTGCTCTCAATTAAAAGTCCACGGGCGACATAAATCGATGTCTGAGGCATGTCGTTGCTGGGACTGACGAGGTCGGAGTCGCTAAGAAAGGGTCAGTGTTCGCCTCCATAGTGCTCGATGCTCCAGGCGGCGGAACGTCGCATGAACGTACTCTATCGTATGGTCTGCGACCCAGAGCCACATGTTCTCGAAGTAGCCCGAGCCAGATTTTGTAAGGTGCATCATCAGACTTCCAGCATTGCAGCCTGAGTCAGTGCCGCTCGTAGAAGGTGGACATTCAGCTGTGGTCAGCTTCGTTCCAGTCGCGCCTCCAACACGCGCGTGACAATCCCAGAGACCGGCAGCACCCTGGGACGACGCCTGCAGGTTCCATTCGACGAGGACTGCACCTGCTGTTGGGCCGACGGTTGTGAACAAGAGGTCCTGCATTTCAACGCTTCCTACTTGCCCCGACTCTCCCACCTTGAGCATGGCTTTAGGATTGCTACATCCGAGTATGGTCAGTGAGTCGATTCAACGGGGACAGTATTGGACTGATGGTACACTGGAAGAAATTGGAATGCACATACCTGGCGTCAGAGAAGAACGAGCCGGATGCGGCCAACTGGGACCAAGTTTCTCCGACGATTCTGGACCCCGGCGGAATGGTGACTGTGGAGGTGAGAATGTATGTGCCGGCATCGATGAACAGTATCTTGCCGACACTCGAGTACAGTGCTGCTTGGAAGGCTGCGGTGTCGTCGGTCAAACCGTCACCTGCGCAGCCTAGGTCTTTGGTATGCAGGAATGCGGAGGCCGGTTGATCTTCGTACTGTGGCCTCGCACGCTCGAAGTAGTTACCTTTAGCGTCCAAGAGAGAGTGCTCGCGTCGATACTGTCCGACCTTCGTGCCTTGTGAGAATGTGCGAGTTGAACCCTCGTAGACCGGGCCGACAGTCCATTGGTCTATGGAGCCTGAGGCGGGAAGGAGTGTTGCACCAGACGTGTCTACGACAGCCACGCCGACCCCCGAGAGGGCGATGTTCTCAAGAGATATTCCTGTGTTGCCTTTTCCAAGGCTCGAGGTTATGGGCTTAACAACGAGCATCTGCTTGACACTGTTGAACGACGAATCCAAGAGTGATATTGATCCAACTGTGGTGAACCAGAGAGTCAGTAGAAGATCTTATTTGTCGAAACAGGTGATTATCGCAACGGTCGTGGACGACCCTTAAATCCAAAAATAGAAGAATTCCTAGGCGCAATACACATCCTTTGGAGTCAGATCGGAGCCATGGGGTACTTACTGTTACCATTCACAGCACTACCGTCTCCGACCAGTTTGAAGCCCACTCCGACATTGGTCATAGTGATCGATTTCCACACCCAGCCCCAGTCCCAGATAGTTTGGACACCGATGTCGCAGCCGTTGAAGGTAAGACGCTGCGATGTGAACTGTTGGCTGCCTCCTTTCAGACCAACGCCGCCGCCAGTGAAGGTGATGTCAGTAAGACTGCCGCCGCTGCCGTTTTCTGCGAACATGCCGATTTGTTCTGTACCAGCTTGCGCGATCAACTGCACATTCTGTGTGCTGGTTGCCTGTCCAACCTGGTAATGTATGCCCGTCACGAGCGCTCCGGCCGAGACCTTGCGGATATCGATGACGATGTTGCGGATCTGTCGGTAGAAGTTGGAAGTGTTGATGTAGTATCTGCATAAGGGTCGTACACGTCAGCCTCCTTTGGCTGAAGCAGTGGTAACATTGAGGGCACAACTGACTCTTGATCGCCACCGTCACCGCCGGTGTATTCATCATTGGAAAGGACACCCAATCCGACAAAGCTGGGTGCAGCTACCAAGGTCGGCCTCGTATTTGCATCGCCGATGACCTGGGTTCCAAAAGGCATCGCAATAGTCGATGAAACCAGGTAGTTCCCTGGAGGAAAGTATACAACAGCATTCTTGGTGGTCGACCCATTGCAGCCTCTCGCACAGCGGGTCGTGTTGCCCATAGCTTTGATGATCGCCATGGTATCATCCTGTATCATGGAGGAACATGGTCAGAGACTGTGCATCCCACTAGGCCTGGCGAGCACCAAGCCAGCAATCTTGACAGAAGAGACTTACTGTGACACCGTCGCCCACTGCTCCATAGTCAAGCACATTCCGGAAGACTTTCTGTACGATCCAGTCAGCACATCACTGCAGTCGAGTGGTCGGGGTGATATAGTGACGCCTCACATAGTTGGGATCGTTACCCCAAGGCACGGAGCCTTTACGCGCGATGCTATCAGAACGATACGTAAGTACAAGGACTCCAGACTCTCCCATCGGAACTACTACCATGCGAATTACTTACCTCTGCATCCAGAACGTACCCGTAGACGCAGCCGCAGCACGTTTCGTCATATTCGTTGAATTACCGCCGACCTCTGCCTCAGCCACAAGGGCCGCGGCGGCGGCAATTTCTGGGGTGATCACGAGTAGTGGTGCTGGTGCGGAGTCTGTAAGTTGGATGGTTCCGTTCGGAGACAGTCCACGCCGACTGAGTTGCGTGTCAGGACTCAGGCTGTACTTGTTGCGGCGCGGATTCGCCACACGTGCTCTGTTGAGCTTGTCTGATGCGGCCAATGCTTGCTCGACTAGACTGCGGGCGGCCGCGAGATCTTTGGGTGTAGCTCGTTTGATGAGTGGCCTGCTATTCTCGAAGGGGATCGTTCGTGGAACGACCTGCGAGTGCGCCGGGACATCCATTGTGCTGCGGGAAGGGATATCGGTTGAATTCTTCGGAATGGCAACGTCTCCAAAGTTCCAACTGAGCGGTAGCCCCATGCCAGATATGCCTGTAAGAGGTAGCGACGCCATGTGTTGTCCCGTGACGGTTGGGTCCTCTCCGCTGGTCTAGGATAACCAAAAGTTAGCACAGCCCTCCCCATACAATGATACATGAATCTCTCAGTTGTCGCTGGTAGACAATCCTTTGAGCGTGATGCCCTTTTATTGCTTGAGCCGTGAACTTACTGTCAAATTCTCGTGAATTAGGATCTCTCGAGCCATGCCAGCCTGTGCATAGGCTTCAAGCTGCTCGACGGTCAGGCCCGGCCCAGCAAAGGTTCCATTCATTGCCACTGCGCGCTTCGCTTGGGTAATAGGCACGTTCGCCTGTAGTACTGTGGAAGTGGCTTGCTCATCCACGACGTAGACGCGAGCCGCGATTCCATTTGCGGCGTTGTTGGTGGCGAATCGGAAGTGAATGACGGCACGGGTACCTGTAGGTCTGTCCCAAGTGCCCTGGCCGTGTAACGTGTCGGCGGCTGCTGCCATCTGGGTTCGTAACACGCTGTGAGATAGGCCTTGCCCTGTTAAATTCATACTGGTCAGCAGCGTCATACTACGAGATCTTGCATCGGTTGCCTGCTTGCGTCTCGTGAGGTAATGATTGCAAACTTACAGTTCTGTTCTGCCTTGACAACCGGCAATAAAGGAAGACGTGGCCCTTCGCAAGCAAGTGCGGCACATCGTGTGTTGGCGGGCGTGGTACCGCTCCAGCCATTTCCGCCTTCCACCCTGAACACATCATGTTAGGTCGCATCTCTTCCATAGATCGCACTGTGACTCACCATGTCGCTGGCGGAAATTCGTCGCAGGTATATTTGATGTTGGAGTATTCTGTGATGATACCATTCGCGTCGTATCGATGCTGTAACAAGTTCCTGATTCTTGAGAACAGTGGAACACCTATTTGAGGATCAAGCAGTGTTGTGTACCACGGTCCATTGTTTCGCATGGGGTTGAATTGGGCTGTTTCCGGGCAAGGATGAGTGATGGCCCATCTGCTCGGACATGAAGCACCTCGTCGATAGTCTTGATGTGAACGTGGTTCGACGTCGCCGGTATCAAAGTCATAACCGAACACGTCGTTGGCCAGTCCACTTTGAGGATGAAGTGCTTGGCCTCGCGCAGACAACGCGAACTGCTGATAGTTGACACAGATGTCTCGCATATAATGGCAATTGTAGATCAGGTAGGGCACTACAGTCCCAAGGCTGACGACGGGATTTGCAACCCCACCTGGAATAGGCGTGCTGGATAGCATTAGCAATCTTGTGACATCAAAAGAGTGGCTCATCGTAGGGATTCAGCAGAGAAGGGCAAACAGAATTTCCTCGCTGTGCCTCTTTCATGCGTGGAACGGAACGACTTACTATGAATAAGTTCCTGCTTGTGGATTGGCAATGTAGTCCTGGACGAATTGAGCAGTGGCCTGACTCGCGAAGAGACAGCAGCACGCGATGGCCAGTTGAAGTAGATTGGAGAGTTCCATATCTTCGCTCGGGGACTCCAAGCAAGTACCCAGAAAAGTCCACGTAAAGTTGATCAAGTAGCCAGGGGCTTTGGAGAGACCTGTGATGAGTATGGGTAGTATATATGTTTGTAGTACAACTACCTCTTCGACGCTGATATTCTGGATTTCTGAGCACCTAGCATCGCTTACGGATCAACGGTCCGTGGGATACAGACTCCTTCTGCCTTGTCTGTATACACCCCTACCAGCGATTGGATCGAAATACCAACAGCAGCAGAGACCCTGGCGAAGGAGTTGCGTGATTAATGTGGCTAATTCCATTTTTCCATATAAATGCGAGTTGGTGCTAAGCCACTCCCTGCATCTCATCTCGCCTCCGCAGCTGCCTCTTGCTACACTGCAATCCGGCGATGCCATCAGACGCCGTAGGCTATGTAGTGGCGTGAAGGATGAACGAAGTGGTGTTGCACGGGGTCTTCAGCTTCATCGGGCTCTCCCCCTTCAGGGTTAGCGCTCGACTGCAAGAAGCAGCGGGGCCGAGGCGGATGATTGAGCTTAATTTGACTAAGCCTTAATGCAGTAGGAGCTTATCCTTCGAGGATTGAGCTGAAGGCAGCCACTATCGCTTACCATCACAAGACTATGGTCTGTACGGCTGGACTCCCTATGTTTAATCAATTGTGTACCTGCAGCCTGCAAGGTCGATCACCAGCGCTTCCACCCTGCATTTGCTCATCTGCACTCCACCAACACGTCGCGATTTGGTGCAAATTTCTCCGTTCAGCTCTCGTGTGAATTGCAAGTACAGACACCAATCCACGGTCGGCCTTCTCCCGAATACGAACGCGATGTACTCTATCAGGCCGCGGCAGGAATCCTGCATCGCCCTGAGACCATGAACTGTGAGTACTGTAGATACCCCTCGGCTACACAAGCAAGGCGAGCGAGCGAGCGACAGAACAGAGGTTGTCACCGCTTTTACCCGGACTGCCATATAAGTCTTCCAAGGTAAATGTTCGCTGGTTCGCAACGAGGCCGTACTACTGAGCTTACTTCACTTACTGCCTTCCTACTTCACCCCAAACCTCGGGCGTCAAGCATGAAATCCACTTGGGGACTATCCATGGTCCATGACCTTGGCTTTTGGCTTCTTCTCTCCTCGTTGACGAGCATCGCAGTAGCCTCCGATGATTGTGCGCCCTCGACATGGCAACCAGGACAGCTCAAGCGGGACGTGACGTCCACATCTTCACGCTTGACATTGTCGATTGGTACTAGCACCGTCCTGTCCAGCTCTGCGATCAGTACATCGAATCCTCCGCCTGCAGCGACCACTGTGACCATCAGTCCTCTGGTCACCAGTGGGGACATCGGTGTCGGTCAGGTCAACTGTCGATACGCGGCCAACACGGAAGGCATGTCAATCAACTACTACACCTGCACTGAATTAGCTCAAGGCTACGGTATCGAGGTGGCGACATTCTTCAAATTGAATCCGACTGTCCTCCCGGATTGCAGCAACATCAAGGCGAACACGGACTATTGCGTCGCTGGCTGTAAGTCAAGAATATCTTTCTGCCTTGGCAAGTCACAATCTTGGAACTGATGATCGATTCGTCGGGACAGTCATTGAGCCACTCAGATCCGACAATGGGCTCTGCGGTCCATCGCACAGCAATGCCACATGCTTGGGTACAGCACTCCAGTGCTGCAACTCCAATACTTGGACTTGTGGCAATTCGGCGTAAGTCCATTTCACGCACATACCAAAGCTCCTACCATCTTGTACGGTTGCCGTTGACGAATGCTGACATGATTCTTCCCTGTAGAGCGGACTGTGCAGATGGGACATGCTACGAAGGCGCATGTGCAGGGGACTCTGTCTTCTCCACCACTGGCCAGTGCGGCAGTCAGAACGGCAACAAGCAATGCGCTGGAGTCTGGGGAGACTGCTGCAACGCTGCTGGAAAATGTGGCGCAGGAGCGAACTTCTGTGGGACTGCGGTATGTCAGTCAGGGAATTGCACTATTCCCAAGGCACCAGTGGGAATTCCTTCATGGTGGGGAGGGAACACAACCGATGGGACCTGTGGTCCTTCGAATCACAACACTTGCAACGTAATCTGGGGCAATTGCTGCAACTCAAATGGCATATGCGGTTCAGATCCGTCAGACTGTGGACAAGGATGGTGAGTTCTGCAATTTCCTCGAGGGCGCGTTGGCCCTACATACCGATCGCCGCTCGCTCCACAATCCAGCATCAGGAGCAGAGGCAACTGAAGTATCACGGCTGCTGACACCACTCCATAGTCAACCTTCGTACGGGAACTGTACATCTCCGGGCACGACAAGTGTACCGGTAAATTTGCCAACCACCACAAGAAGCTCGACAACCACCATACCGAAAACCACCACATCCAACCCGACGACCACCACACCGAAAACCACCACATCCAGTGCAAAGACAACCACACGGAGTCCCACGACCTCTACGTCCGGCTCGAAAACTACAGCATTCTCGGCGTTGCCTACATGTGGCCAGACCTGTTTTAACAACATGAAGGCTCAATACTCAGCGCTGGGATGTTCAGGTCCGGATTCGTACTGCTTGTGTAATAATGTCAACTTCGGGTACGGGCTGCGCGATTGCGCAAACGGCGCCTGTGGATCAGCTGTGGCGAGCACCGTGATCGCTTACGGCAGCGCATACTGTGCGACGGCGTTCGCAACCCACACTGCCACTTCGACGGGTTTCGCCGCACTGCCCTCGTGTGGCCAGACGTGCTTCAACAACATGAAGGCTCAGTATTCGACGCTGGGCTGCTCAAGTCCGGATCCCCCTTGCCTATGCAAGAATGCGAACTTTGGTTATGGACTGAGGGACTGCGCAAATGGCGCATGCGGCACCGCCGTGGCTTCGACGGTCATCGCATATGGGTCTTCGTACTGTGCCTCTGCTACGGCTACTAAGGCTTGATCTCACGGGTATCAATGTAGACAATGCAAAGACATGAGCTTCACCGTCCACAGTCCTGTTAAGGTGCGGATGATGGTTGTCTTGACGACCCTGAACGCTTACTTGAGTTGGTCATTGGTCGTTTGTGCGACTATCGTGATTACCTACTGGTTGCATTGCTGGTCATATCGGCAATTTTGCACACTCTGCTCTCCGCCTCAACATGCTAGACCAGTCTTCAAGTCTTCATGCCCCATCAATGCCCGACGTCTTCATGTTCAGTAAAGTTTCGGTTTGTGGGGGCACCGTGACTAACACATCCATTTCATGACCAGGCTTACACGGCAGCCCCGTCAACCGTCGCAGAACTGACCCTGATCGCGAGGAAGGACGTTAGCAGGTGTGATTGCTCAGAGTAGCAGGATCGACTGCGAAGGGCTTTCAAGGTCGCTCACCATGTGATCCGATTCGGCCGGTTCATCGACTCCCAAAGCTCAGGAAGTATGATTTGGTGTCTCGGTCCATCGTAATAAGAATTGCTCAGCCTCCACTCGGTGGAAGCCGGATAACCAGGCTCTGCTATCTGCATTGCTGCCAGGATATCATCCTGCATGCTCATAAGCCAGGGGTGTACCGCTATATGTCATTGTAAGATCAGATCAAGATCGCCTATATACACACCAATGCGATCACTCACCGCCGACGTAGTCCTTGACCGTAACGAAATCGTTTCCAGGCGAAGGGCGGACTTCGAGCGTAAGGCCTCGTTTACCCAGTGGGCGGTCTTCGCCGCAGCACCGGACTAGGATCTCTGTGTCCGAGGGCTCGTCCCAACTCCACGTCCCATCCTGTCGCTCGGGTTCTTCCGCAAAAGGGCGCACGTCGTTGTTGAGATCGCCGTAGGTGACAAACTCGCACTCGTCGTACGCTGGGTCGGCATGCTCCATATGCTTTCGCTCCCACTTACGGTCCCAAGAGTCCAGATTCGAGAGAGACGCTTCGAGGGATGAAACTTTTACATCCGTAATCGATTGCGAGGCAATTTCATGCCATTCTCCGGTCTCTGGATTGAAGAATGGT
>Ga0265797_10004615_pt1 | contig 20887 bp, 16 predicted proteins | sample P2T30metagenome_FD_192433 | JGI IMG/M metagenome (GOLD analysis project Ga0265797, IMG submission 192433) | Plant litter microbial communities from East Loma Ridge, Irvine, California - P2 T30 | ecosystem: Environmental > Terrestrial > Plant litter > Unclassified | place: USA: California...
AATGCCGAATCCATTGAAGGCAGTAACAACAAGGAAGGCGCTATACGTGTTGCAGCCTCCAAGGCCGAGACCGAACGCAGCGCTGATCAGACAGGTGAGGTTGAATGCCCACTGACGTCCTGTAAATATGTTAGATCAGATCGCGATATGTACAATGCGATCCTGGGCAGTGACGCCAGAGTACCAACCAATAATGTCGACCAAGAATCCCCACACAAAGGCTCCTGCAGTGAGGCCAGCAGAGAAAGCGACCTGGCATGCGAGTTAGAAGTCTGTTGCTCGAGTGACAGCTGGAATGAAGGTGCGCACCGAAATGTTACCACTTTGGTCACCTGTGTTGAGACAACACCAGTCAGCGTTGAACAGTTGACATGCAAAAAAATGTGCGCCCTACCAGGGAAACCAAGCTCTTGTTGCAGCGGGCCCAGAATCAGACCGAATGCTTGCGCCCAAATAAGGTCGATGAAGTATCCGAGTCCACATAAGCCCCAGATGTACCATTGATATCGGCCGAAGCCGTTGTTGTCGATCTCGCGGTTGATCAAAACACACTTCTTCTCGTATAGGGTCAGGCCCTCGAGCTCCTCGCGCGCGACACCAGGCAGACCGCGTTCATGGCTGTTGTTGCTGTCGTCGTACTTCGGCGGGGTCGGCGAGCGCGTGTCCGAGTCCTTGTCGCTCTTTTTGAAGGGCGAGAAACCCATGGTGTAAGGATGGGTGATTGTGTAGGTAGACTGCTGTGTTTTGTTTCAAGAATGATGGGAGGAGAGAGGAGGGTGTCCTGCGGGGTGTGGCGTGAAGAAGAAAAGCAGCTGGCACGGCAGCGATAACGACCTAGCCTGTAGTTTGTATAGTAGTGGTAAGGCTCACCACGTGCAGAAGGGTCTGAACGGAGTGCAAGTCCGCGTGCGCTGGCCGTGGTTTCCTTGGACGAATGTTGAATGGGTACGTCAGTATGTCGCCGATCTGCTGCTCGGCGTCGGTGGCGTCTGCCTTAGCGTACGATAGACTTGAGCACCTTACTTGACAAGGCTAGCCGGCTGAGCTTTAGAATGCTCAAACGCGGGATGGCATTTGCTCGTGTGTGCTACCACTTTTTGGTGCTCTCAATGAGTGACACGTGAAGCTTCCTTGCTGAGCTACACGCTGGTCGTAACCATGTGCAGACCACGTATGGCGTTTGCTACCACGTACGAGCGTAATGCACGTGGATCTAGACGACAGCAGGAACACCAATTCAGATCTCATCTATCAAATCTCAACTCCACAAACGCCCAAGAAGTTTATCTCACAGCGCACGGTCACGAGAGGAGTTTGAGCCAATCGTTCACTCCGAACAGATCTGGGTAGCGTCGACCCCACTATTTCTGCTTACCGTCTATCCGTGAGAACGATAAATGCAAGGATGTTTGCTTTGCCACTCACACTACGCTATTGTATTGAACTAGCAGAAAAAAGTATTCATCTAATGCTTAGTTGTACGATGCATCTCGCCGTCACAGTTGCAAAATTTTCGCCTACAAGCGACTCGCCACGGCTGGGCAATGCGTGCCACGGAGAGAAAGCAAGTTACTAATGGGTGCGCACCACTTTATCTCAAGATCTTGGTATCAAACCTTCTCGGCGTACCCGAAACGAGCGTACACGGTCGAGGCTGAGTGAGTGTGATAACTTTGGTACATCATTGCGTACTATCAGACATCACCCTTGGCTGCCGCATACGCCCGAACCCCAACGCCAACAGAGTGACATTCTTTCAAAAGGCTTCCTCCAAAGTCGAGCATTCGGAAGCCTGTAGCATTTGACATATTGCCTACGCCAATCCACGAACAGGTCGACAAGACAATCACACGGATGTTGAAATGTTCATAAGCACTGGCGCAACACATGAGGTGTCTTCAAATAATTCAGGTGAATCTCTCTGAGGGGTTAATAGGGTTAGGGCTATAATTTTCTTTTTCAATGCAAACGCATATCTGTGCAAGGAGAAGTAATGGAGAGCATGAATCCCTCGTAAGAGGATGCATTGTGCTGTGACAAGCTAACTATATATAGAACTATCGCATTGCCGCTCTTTATCGTTGGTCATAGTCGACAGAACAGATCATGGCAACGAAACTGATGAGATCCGCAGAGAAAGGACCCATGAACATCAAGTGCAAAGCGTGCCACATTGTGGCGACTGTGTCCTCACTTTGCGTACCTGGATTCAGGTCGTCTCGCAAGTCTGACTGACTGTATATTGCTACGCTCCAAGAAGATAGCTGCTATACGCGATCTGCGTGGTTCTTCTGAGCCCTGCATACGTCCGGATTCTCACAACAAGCGCACAGAGACGACTCGAAAGACATCAGAGGGCTGAGCATTTCACATGATCGAGGTGAACACATGTTGTGCACGCTGGCCCGCAAGTCGTTACGTCCGAAATGATTTGGTGTTGAAGTATCGGCCGGGTTGCAAGACTTAAGAGCCTTACTCGGCCGTATCGCAACCCCTACGCGTGGAAGTGGTCGGTGAACTAGTGGAGAACTCGCCGACATTTTGTGTTGTGCAAATGGCGGGGAGCATGTCAAGACACATCCTCGACTTATGCAGATGGTTGGCACTAGGAAATTGGTGGCGAGTTGACGCATACGGTGTCTGTAGAGTTTCCGATTGCCTAGAATGATGGCTGAGCTCTACTTCGCCTCATTCGAAGTGGTTGTTCGAGAAGTAAGTAGTTGACTAAGAATAATAATGAAGACCAGGATGCCGAAGGGAAGGAGCCCGGGCTTACAAGCAGGATGCTGATTCGTCGAATCGTAAACGTGAAAACACGTACCGAGGCTCAGTTGTCTAGGCGGCGTCAGTGCCTGAGCTAATTGATGTCAAGGTCCTCATCGTTTCGTGTCCCTTGCAACCAGCTTGCAGTATCGTGATTGTCGGAGCGTAGTCTTCACCGCACCGATCAAGATGCTTCAATCTCCTGACCCGTCTTCATATAATACGTCGTCCCGCACTGCAACGAGGTAGGTCTGTACAAAAGATTTCTACACCTGCCATCTGCATACAGTCATCATCCTCTGCATCATCAGTTTGCCATCCCCCACCACAAGTCTCACCTTTTTCCCACAAGAGCTTAGAGCTTAGGAGCTTAGTCGTCAGCCCTGTCGATCGCCCAATCCGCTGACTACACACAAACACCGCCTTTAATCTTCGACTGTTGCGCACGTCAAACTCTCTCGACATCTTCAGTGCTCTCGGGACACCGACCACTTGTTTTATCTAGCACACAGAGCCACAGCAAATACCATCAGCATGGCCACTATTGACACAAGGGACACCGTTCCCATCCCTCAGCCACGAGGCTACCCTCTCGTTGGCAACATCACAGATGTCGACCCAGAACAGCCCACACTCTCGCTCATGAACTTGGCCAAAGAGCATGGTAAGCTAGATAGCCACGCAAGTGTGTGCTACATTCATGCTAACAAATACTCCAGGCGAAATCTACAGTCTCACACTTTTCGGCCAGCGCCGTGTCTTCATCAACTCAGTTGCATTGCTTGCTGAAGTCTGCGATGAAAAGCGCTTTAGCAAGTCTGTTGGTGTAGCTCTCAAAGAACTTCGTGCCGGTATTCACGATGGTCTCTTCACAGCTCACGACGGAGAGAAGAACTGGGAAGTTGCCCACCGCGTCCTGGTTCCTGCTTTTGGACCTCTTCACATGAAAGACATGTTCGACGACATGAAGGACATCGCCTCTCAGCTGGTCTTGAAGTGGGCTCGTATGGGTCCGGATTATTGCGTCCCAGCAGCAGATGACTTCACCAGACTCACACTAGACACGCTTGCCTTGTGCGCGATGTCTTACCGCTTCAACTCATTCTACAAGGACGAGATGCACCCCTTCATCGACGCCATGGTGAACTTCCTCAAGGTTGGTGGAAGCAAGGCGAGACGTCCCAACGCCATGGCTGCTTTCTTCCGTGCGGAGGATCAACAATTCGACCAAGGCATCGAGTACATGCGTAACCTGAGTGCGGACCTTGTGAGACAGAGGCGAGAGAACCCGACCGAGACGAAAGATCTGATGAACGCCATGATTAACGGCAAAGACCCCAAGACTGGCGAATCTTTGACCGAAGACTCAATTATCGACAACATGATCACCTTCCTGATTGCTGGACACGAAACTACGTCCGGACTCCTGGTGAGTGTATAGAACCTTTGCCATCATTGCAATAAACTTACTGACAACCTCCACAGAGCTTCTTGTGGTACTACATGCTCAAGTCTCCCGAAGCCTACAGAAAGGCCCAGGAAGAGGTCGACACTGTGATTGGTACAGGCAGCATTCAGTACGAGGATCTCAACAAGCTACCATACATCAATGCCATGTTGAGAGAGACTCTTCGACTTCAGCCCACCGCACCTGGATTCTCCCTCACTGCCAAGGCAGAGGGCGGAGAAATCATTGGTGGCAAGTATCATGTCAAGAAGGGCGAGAACATGCTCGCGGCCTTGCATTGCGTGCACCGTGATCCTGCAGTTTACGGCGCAGATGCGGAAGAATGGAAGCCTGAGCGCATGCTTGACGAAGAGTTCGAGAAACTGCCCCCTGGCGCCTGGAAGCCATTCGGCAACGGCGCGAGAGGCTGCATCGGCAGACCTTTCGCTTGGCAAGAGGCTCAACTTGTCGTTGCAACCCTCCTCCAGTACCTGAACTTCCACATGGATGACCCGAGCTATGATCTCCAGCTCAAGGCGACTCTTACAATCAAACCCAACAACTTCAACATCCGCTCCACCTTGAGAGAAGGCTGGACTGCGACCAAGATTGAACAAAACCTTTCTGGATCCATTCGCAGTAGCCAATCTGACAGGCATACCTCTTCTGCTGCTGAGCCTGCAAATGACAACGGCATTCCGTTCACCGTGTTGTACGGCAGCAACAGCGGTACCTGTGAGGCCTTTGCTCAGACTCTGGCAGCTGATGCCGCATCTCATGGCTTCAAAGCGACCAAGGTCGACACCCTTGATTCCTACGCCAGGCAAAATGATCCACCCAGTGAGCCAATTGTCATTGTCACGGCAAGCTACGAGGGCGAGCCGACAGACAATGCTGCACACTTCTACAACTGGCTTTCAAACCTGCCCGATGATAAGAAGCTCAAGACATCACATGCCGTATTCGGAGCTGGCCACTCGGACTGGAAAGCAACCTTCCACCGTGTGCCTACCTCCATTGATAACATGTTGACGGAACATGGAAGTACACGCATCTGTGAGCGTGGTGGTGCCGACGCGGCAAAGGGTGACATGATGAGCGAGTTCCAGACCTGGGAAGACCAGATCTTCTGGCCGGCAATGAAGGAACAGTTTGGTGGCGACATGGAGACAAACCTCGAGACTGAGGCGGCCAGCGGCGCTCAGAATCTCACCGTCGAAGTTTCTAGCCGTCGCGCTTCGCATCTTCGTGCCGATGTCAGCGAAGCAAAGGTGCTCGCTGCTCGTTCATTGACAGCACCAGGTGTGCCGGAAAAGAGACACATCGAGATCCAGCTGCCCTCATCGATGACTTACCGCGCTGGTGATTACCTCGCGATCCTGCCGTTGAACCCAGCAGAGACGGTCCACCGTGTTGCTACACGCTTCGGTCTTCCTTGGGACAGCATGCTTACGATTAGCTCGAAGACTGGCACGGCATTGCCCACCAACTCTCCCATTTCTGCTCACTCGCTCTTCTCCGCATACCTGGAGCTGTCTCAGCCAGCGACCAAGCGCAACCTCGCCATGCTGATCTCGGCCGCAAACGATAAGGAGACCAAGGCATCGCTTGAATCTCTTGCTCTGGAGGAGAACTTCGCCAACGAGATCACTGCCAAGCGTGTTTCTCTGTTGGATCTTCTGGAGCGCTTCCCAGAGCTTCCTCTCCCACTGTCTGCCTTCATCGCCTCGCTGATTACCATGCGTGTCCGCCAATACAGTGTATCGTCTTCGCCGCTCAGCAACCCCAATGTTGCTTCTCTTACCTACGCTGTTCTCGACCAGCCCTCAATGTCCGGACAAGGCCGTTACATTGGAGTTGCCAGCAACTACCTCTCACACCTGAAGGCTGGTGATGTAGTTCACGTTGCGGTCAAGCCTTCCCACCAGGCCTTCCACTTGCCAACAGAAGGAGAAAAGGTGCCTATCATTATGGTCGCCGCTGGTACCGGCCTTGCACCCTTCCGCGGCTTCATTCAGGAGCGCGCCGCTCAGATCGGCGCCGGTCGCAAGCTTGCTCCTGCGCACTTGTACATCGGATACCGTCACCCCGAGAAGGACGAGCTGTACCGCGAGGAGATGGACTGGTTCCACAAGATGGGCGCTGTCGAGATCCACCATGCTTTCTCTCAAGCGCCAGAGCACAGCAATGGACACAAGCACGTCGACGATGTTCTGCGCGCTGACAGGGAGCTTCTCGGCCAGCTCTGGAATGATGGCGCGAGAGTGTATGTTTGCGGAAGCAAGGGTGTCGGCGATGCTGTGAAGGGTATTGCCATGGACCAGCACAAGGCGGCTGCGAAGGAGAAGGGTCACGATGACAGCGATGAGGCGGCAAACAAGTGGTTTGAGAGCATCAGGAACGAGAGGTACAGCACTGATGTGTTTGACTAGACGAAGATCCGACGGCCTTTGGATGGCGTCTTATGGAGTTTATACTACAATGATTTGTCTAAAAGTTGTTAAACGGCCTGCGCATCTCTCCTCAATTTCTCTTAGACCATCCACCGCTTTCTCACCTGCGTTGTAGGCACTGACTGGTTAACAAGAGGCTGTATCTAGCGTAAATAGGACTTCTCAATGAGAGCGAATACTACTACCACGAATCGGCATATCTATAGTCCGAACATGCTACCTCGCCTCGAGGCAAGGCCTCACCCCGCATAAGGTCACAAACAGAACATCCAGCATATTCGATCGAATGCTCTGACCATTCAGTTCAAATGTTTCCCATTACGTTATAACACCTTCTAGAACCTCTCTAGATGGAAATAAGCTGTCGGCCATAAGCTCTCCTGCTCTGCGCAACCCTGATGGCACAGGCCAGATGGAAACCGAGCAGCAGCAGCAGCACCCCGCAGTGGGGGTGTCTCTACAACACACATAACCGAGCAAAGCAACGAGGGACGAGAGGAGAGGAGGAGCAAGCAGTGGCAGTAGTACCCACGAGACTTTTGTCATATATGTAGCCGAATCGGCAAGCTAAGTAGCAGTCAGACGTATACAATACTCTCTCCCTCTCATACCACCCAACACCTCCCCTTCCCATTGCATTCCCAAACCCCAGCTGCAACACCTCATCACCGGATCCAAACACACAACACAACACCCAATCAAGACCCCATCACCAGCCAGCCATGTCCCAAGGCAAGCTCCACAACAAGGTCGCCATCGTCACAGGCGGCGGCGGCGGTTTCGGCAAAGGCATCGCGGCCGAGTTCGTCAAGCAAGGCGCCAGCGTCATCATCGCCGACTTTGTCGAGGAAGTCGGGCAGAAGACGGCCGGCGAGCTCAAGTGCGAGTTCGTGCGCGCCGATGTCACCAAGCGGGAGGACTGGGAGAAGCTGGTCAAGTTCGCGGACGAGAAGTTTGGGAAGTTGGATGTGGTGGTGAACAATGCTGGGACGACGTACAGGAATAAGGTATGAGTGGTCCGATTGATCCTGGGTTGGGACTGGGTGGGAGGATTGGACTTTTGGGATGGTCGTTTGCTAATGAGATGCTGTTATAGCCTACCAACGAGGTCACGGACGAGGATTTCGATAAGGTCTTCACGGTCAACGTCAAATCGATCTACTACTCGGTCAACGTGATCGTGCCGTACATGCAAAAGAAGGGCAACGGTGGGAGTTTCGTCTCGATCGCTTCGACGGCAGGTATCAGGCCGAGACCTGGTTTGACATGGTACAATGCTTCCAAGGCCGCCGTGATCAACGCGACTAAGACGATGGCGGTGGAGTACGCGAAGGACAAGATTCGGTTCAACAGCGTTTGCCCTGTTGTTGGGCTTGGGACTGGGTTGTAAGTTTCTCCATCTTCTTGCTCTGAGTGCTTTGTGGAAGACACTGACCTCGCATATATTACAGGTCGGATCTTTTCCTGGGCAAGCCGGAGAACGAGAAGACGTTCGTCGCTACTGTGCCGCTTGGTCGTGCCTGTCTCCCTGAGGACGTGGCCAACACTTGCGCGTTCCTTGCGAGCGACGAGTCACATTTCCTGACGGGTATTGACATGCCCGTCGACGGTGGCAGATGTGTCTGATGGGGGGGATTTGCGGATGTACGAATCGAACGGAGTCGCGCGGTCAAATAGTATTAATGACAAGCTATGGATGCCCTTACATTACTTCAAGAAAATCCCTTGGAGAAACCTTCCAGGAAGATATGTGCTGCCATCGCACCTGGATCTGGCGGCGCATCGCCTGTGTCCGCCTTATCACCAACGTACGTCGCTCTGCCGAATTTCGCTTTCATGCCGCCTGTGCTCTTCGCGCCCTCTTCAGCTGCTGTTACCGCCTTCTCGAAGCCGTCTTTCTCAAAGGCCTCGCAGAACGGTATGAGTGTATCCATGACCGTCCGTCCACCTTGTCTTGCACTCGTGTAGCCCACCAAATTCCGCAGCGCCTTGCCAGCCGCTTCTCCAGCGACCTTCTCATCCACAACAAATCCATCTCCTTGCGCCGCGGCTGCTTGTCTCAGATTTGTCGCGTAAGCAGCAACTGAGATCGCAATGATGGCGCCGAGCGTGCCGCCGATCTCTTCCACGGCTTCGTCGATCTCGTCCAGGATGTGGAAGATCTTGCCGGACTCGCAGAGGCCGTTGTCCAGTTTGCGAAGGATGCCTTCGCACATACCGACGACGGCTTCGCCGCAGTCGCCGTCGCCCATCTCGATGTCCCACTTTGTGATCTGCGGTTCGGCGGCGATGGCTGCTGAGCATGCGGAGCGCAGCGCGCGCTCGAGGCGGGTGGGGTCGACTGTGGGACCTTGGGATGCGGTCTGTGGGGTTCTCGCGCTGTCAGTGCGGTCCAATGCCTCTGATGTGTCCTGGACTTCTCGGTAGCCGTTTCTGGGCCAGGCGGAAGCGTTGGTTTCGGAGTCTAGGAGCTTGAGAAGGTCTGTGACGGATGTGCCTGTGGTTCGTTCAATGCCGGAGACGTTCAGTAGTGAGAGAGACCAGCCGGGTGCGTTCAGCGAAGTCTCGAATGCTGATACGTAGAGGCGCTCTGGTGTGATGCTCCAGTCTTTCTTCAACAGCCTGCGAGTGGAAGCTGTCAACGCTTCGAGCTCGAAATTGGACATGCCTCCGAAGTTGTTGATCAGTAGAAGCACTGTGTCGTCAGGCTTGAACTCGACAAAAGCGCGGTCCTTGTCATTCGCGTCCAGACAGTATTTTAGCATGTCGGAAATGAGACTGTCCACGCTAGGCATGGGATCGATCTCGTGCAGGCCCGCCTCGTTGTGAATTCCCATGCCTAACACGATAGCGCTATCGGGAATGTGACGATGGTGCTCGCGTCCCGGAATATGGCAATGGTCCAGACTGCTTCCGACAGTCACGCAGTTATCGTTCACTGCTTGGCCGATATTGAAGCATGTGTCGAAATCATACCCTGCTTCTGACGCGCTACCACATAGCTTTAGGACTGGAGTTCGGTCAGTTGATTACCAACTCGTTCTCTTCAGACACGCTTACCAAACATGTTGCCAGCTAGGCCTCTTCGTCCCAGATTCGATGTTTGCTGCCTTCCCAAAGCCACATCGTCTGTCATCCGCAGGATGGCGACCTTCTTTCCCATTCCCATTGCTTTTTCCTTGGCCAAACCAAAGTGTAGATTGTCGCCGGTGTAGTTTGTGATGCAAAGAATCACACCCGCGTTGGAAGGTACATGTTTGATTGCCGCCATGACTTGTTTCGTGGACGGAGACGCGAACACCTCGCCATTCACGGCTGCCGCGAGCATGCCATCGCCCACGTACCCGCTCCATGCTGGCTCATGACCGCTTCCACCTCCTGATATCACGGTGACTTTCGAGGGCGAGTGTGTCTTGGAGTACACGACCTTGTTCGGTGCATCGAGAGCCAGGTGGCTATTGCGGGCTACAAGGCTCTCAAGACCGAGTACCACAACGCCTTCGGTAGAGTGGAAGAAATGCTTGGTGCTCATGGTGACACAAATTGAGGAGATGCTGCTGCGATGAAGGAAAGGAGGACTCAAAAGAACAACAGCTACTTAACTTTGGGTGAGATTGTCCGCCCAGTTGACAGGCTATTGTCTCGTCTGTCCAACCGGGCCGGCCTATGGCGGTTTGTTAGGTATTCCGGCTGTGTTTTGCCATTGCCATTCACCCCCTCTCACCCCGCGCAAGAGGCGCCCTGCTTACTTGCATTGCTTGCTTCCCGCCGGTATTTCCCAGATAGGAAGTCCGAGAAAACGCGTCGAACAGCACGACGTGTCTGTTACATCAGAAATGTGGTCTTCAGTGGCAGATGCCCTGTATGTATGAGAAGGGAAGTGACCCAGAGGGCTGGAATCCAGAGTAGCAACGACTGACATGATTACTGATGATGGTACGTTGACGAGACGACAAGACGTGACACGCATTTGTGATGCACTGCAGTCTGGCAATAATCCTCGGCTGTCCTAATGCATTCTCCGCATATGTTCGCCTCAGGCATCACTGCCGTCAGCGCAGAAGTTCTTGACCTCGTGTCGAGGAACCGGGCATGTCTGCTACACGACCGGCACCCCACCCCTGCAGGTTTAAAGACATCGTATATTTAGGAACGATCACTTAATTGTGGATCATTGTCCTGAACGTCTTTGCGGCCGTGCATTTCCGCGTGCTCGATGTTGTCCGCCACCAATGGCGTGGCTGGCAAGAAACCTCGCAAGTCGCGAGGCAAAGGGCTACGAACGAATACAGGATGGTATGTCAACAAATACACAGTTTACACGTCGATTTATCGTTGCGAAGTTCTCCAGCTTTGGCGGTTATGTTGATGAGCTCGTCCTTGCAGTGGCTTCAGACGTCAATATTCTGATACCTCCATAGTACCATTTGTCGCAAACGACATACCAAATGTGACGAAGTGAAACCAATATGTGGGCCTTGTGCAAAAGGATCGAGGCCTTGTGAGTACGGCACGCCTGCTACTACTCCTGCTCGGGTGGGAACACTGCCGGTGCAAGCAACTACATCGACAATCGGAAGCACGACTACCACTTTCATGGAAAACAGACCTGGAGAACATACAAGATTTTCACCCATCCCGCCAGGTGACGAAGGCGATCGACCGCAACGTGAGCAGTCGATCGACGATACTGTGCAGATGACCAGCCCGCAATCCAGTCTAGGTTCAGCATTTGGAACGGACGTGGCACCACTTCGATGGTTTGGTCTGCTAGCAGGCGACGTCCCTTACGACACACAAGAGATATCTCCGCTAGAAACTCTTGGGAGTGTGGCATCCTCACAACGCTATCTGCAGCACCCACGCAGCATGGAAGCCCTACACGGCGAAGACCAACGACAGCGGTCGTCAACGCCAAGTGACAGCACATCTCTTCCCTACACAAACCAAAGACTACAGGCGGCCGCTGCGTCTCCGTCCATCAGCAAACGTAGCTCCAATACAGATGAGAGGTACCACTGGCGCTCCTCCGAGCCTATAGCTCTACATGGCCACGAATACGCTATATTCGAGCGATTTGTCAATGGTGTGTCTTTGTGGATCGATTTATTCGACCCTCTAAAGCACTTCTCGACATTCGTGCCCCACCTGGCTCTATATAATGAGGGTCTAATGAAGGCACTGCTCGCTCTGGGCGCAAGGCACGTGTCCATCAAACCTGCTGGCACGAGCGAAACCACGATCGACCGGACCGCGGCGGTACAATACTACGACGAGACATTACGATACCTTCAGTCTGCCATGCGTTTCACATCATATAAGAATAGTCTGGAATTGCATGCGACGGTCCTCATCGTTAGCACTTACGAAATGCTCGATGGCGCATCAAAGAACTGGGAGCGCCATCTGAAAGGCGTATTCTGGATACAACGTAGCCGCGACATTAACGGGGAATCAGGCGGTCTCGAGCAAGCCATCTGGTGGGGTAGGTTACAACCGGAAATGTACTTGAGGCTAGTGCTAACATTGCTGACAGCATGGCTCCGACAAGACATCTGGGCTGCATTTCGTGAGCAGAGGCGCTGCTTTAGTTTCTTCAAGCCGACACGATCATACAAGTCAATGGACATGTGGGATATGGCCGCTCGAATCACCTATATCCTTGCCCAGGCTGTCAATTACAGCTCCAAGGAAGAGACAAAAGCCGGAGAAGCCGACTTGCCTTCACGGATCACGCGCGCCTCAACGCTGCTGGATCTCCTAGATGAATGGCGTCGCAATATCAGCATTCATTTCAGCCCACTTCCGGTGCAAGGTCCTTTCGATTCTGCATTCATGCCTTTGTGGTTCAACCCGCCTGCGCTGGGCGTCTCGGTTCAGATGTACTGTTTCGCTCGCATTTTACTCCTAGTCAATCAGCCAGCTGCCGGTGGCTATATCGAGTGTCAAAGCCGCGAAAGGACCATTGCAGACTGCGTCGACACAATCGCTGGTATCGCGATGAGACTGTCGGATGACGCATCTCGACTCATGTCAACACAATGCTTATACGCAGCTGGCTTGTATTGCACCGTGCCGGTGAAGCAGAGCAGCATTGCAGAACTATTACGCCAGCATTCGGCGCATACAGGCTGGTCGACTAATGCTGACCTGGTGGAGGAGCTTCGAGTGCATTGGGCTGAGCAAGGACCATGACCAGCGCGAAAGCCTGGAATAACAGTCAAATTCTTGTGGCCACTCGTGTTCGTCGACAACGATGCCATCGGCTTTATTGACTATCTACTTAATGTATCTCCGGAACAAGACGTGTGCTAGTGCGTACACCATAACACCGAATGCGCACATGCCGGCGATGACTCCAAAGCCCAAAAGATACTTCGGCTTGTCTTCCGCAGGGAAGAGGTACGCTCCTGCAAAACAATTAGTCATTCGGTCGGTTCGAGAAGTTTGAGGGTAATCTCAGAGAGAAGACCACTTGTGTGGCAGAGTGGGAATGAGGCATACTGCGAGGCTGTTAGCAAATTGCATTGACCAGTTGCCGCGACGGGTCTTACCCATAGATTTGTGCAAGATTGCCAAGGGCATTGACCATGGCCAAAGCCACTGCCCGCGTCTCTCTTGGCATGTCGCCGAAGGTCGATGCTGCATAAGACAGCGCGCAGCCATTTGTCGACCAAAGGCCAGCGGCCATGATTACCAGGAGAGCATACCGAGCTTTGTACCCATACACCAGGCATATGACGATGGCACATACTAGTGAAACGACAAGCCAACCTGAGATGATAAGACCACGCTGTTTCGGGTACTTGTCGCCAAAGATGCCAGTCGCTATGACGCATACGAAAGCAACGGCATAGATCGGGACAACCATGAACTGCGCATCAACTGCACTGTAACCGAGGCCTGCTACCAGTGTAGGATAGAAGTATGACAGGGTTGATGATCCAACAATGACCATGTAGCCAGCAACGAGAATCCAGACTTTCCAAGAGCGGACTGCTTGCAGCAGTGCTTGTCCAGAGCTGATGTGGACACTGTCCTCGGTTTGAGAAATGCCTTGGTCTTCTTGCAGTCGTCTGATCGCCAATTCACGCTCTCGATCGGATAGTCGCTTAGTGTTCGCGGGATAGTCCGGAAGAATGAAAAACGCTACGACAGCCCAACCGCAAGTGGCCACGCCTTCGACGATCTGGCGAGATGATATCAGCTTGAGCTTCCTTTTGAGACCCAAATGTGCATTCGACTTACAAAAAGCCACTCCCAGCCTCGCAGACCGTGAACGCCATTCATGTGACTGTGGGAAACGCGTCAGTGTTTCTCAAGCAACATTTGTGGTGGGAATAATACCCCGTGATTGCACCCGCGATGATGCCGCCGAATGCACCCGAAAGCACTGCAGCGGATATGTAGACAGCGAAGCGCTTCGATTGCTCTTCCTTCTTGTACCATGACGACAGGATCAGTAGGATGCCTGGAGCAAAGCCCGCCTCAAGAACTCCGACAAGTGTCCTGAGTGCGACCAGCTGGCCGTATGTCTTGATGACTGCCATGCAACAAGTCGCAGCGCCCTTCTGATGTTAGCAGAGGCTTCGAAAGCGATACGACGGCAGCCTCGCTTACCCAGAGAAACATGATTGTCGGCAGAAAGATCGAAGGCTTGGTTCGTGCGAGGATGAGGTTGCTCGGCACCTCGAAGATGACATACTGATGTACGAGCTACCGTCAGTTTCTGTCCAGGTAAATCGCTAGAATTGAGACAATCGCCCAGAAGAACCTACGGTGATGAAGAAGACTATCAAAGCGATAGAGTATTGATTCGAGTCCATGCCCAGGTCGTCAGTCATGCCAGCAACTTTGGCGTTGCCGATGTTAGTTCGCTATGCAGACAGTCAGCCGAATGGAGTGATGCTTGCGGCTGGAGGTGTTTGACGAACATCCATATAGCTGAGTAGGTACATTATCCAGATACATGGTAGGAGAGTGAGGTCAATCTTGCGGACCAAAGCCTTCTCCTCTGCCTTTCTGTCGGCGCTGGCAGGTTCTGTCTCTTCGGCTTCTTCGACATACTTGATGTCGTCCATATTGATCTTGCTTTTATCGATAGACATGGTGCGTATTGACTGATCCAAACAAAGGTAGCTGGCTGCTGGTTTTTCGTCGAGCAGGTGGGCTACCGCGTGAAACTATATATGCATTGGCAGCATCACCATGTACCCTTGACACTCAGGCATGCAGCGGAGAAGACGACGACCAAGGTGGCTTGTAGCCGATGTGACCACAGGCTATTGCACGCTGCGCCTGATGTTGAAGCAGGACCAGGTGAGGGAGTCTGCGGTGGGTCCGGCACGCACTGAATCATTCCGACTTGCGAACGCGATGATCGCCCCCTTGATCAGTTGTCGTTGCAGACTTCTCCGCATCTTCTCCAGAAATAAGCCTGCAAGGCACTTTGTACTTGTGGAGGTGGCGTTCCAGATGATACGAGCGCCACGGTAGCCTCGTCTCGAGGTAATACCACGTCTCGAGAAGACTGTCGCACCTCGGCCTTTGCTGAAGCGAATGACGTGCAGCACGACCTCGCCACGAGGTATGTAGCGTGGCAACTTGTATTGCCCTACGACGGCTGCTCCATCTCTGGTGCGGCCACTCCAATAGACACTGTCACGAGCGAACGATACGTTGCATCCTGACCCGAAGGTGTGGAGATACTCGCATAAGTTGACGAAGTGCTGCATCGCGACTCGCGAACCCTACCGAGCAGAACCGTGAGGTATATTAGGAGCTCATCCGGTATGTGGTCGGTTGTATTGTTTGCCATTTCCCAAGGACGTCCCATCATATTTCTCACGTATTATTTGTTCATATACACATTTCAGCACCTACTTACCGTTATCATGGTTCAGGCGGTTTCCATCCACGACACAGGTGCAGGCTTGTCAAACGGAAACGGCGCCACGAGCGATCAATCCGCGATGGAGAGCTCGCAATCTATGCCATATCTCTCAACAGAGCCGGCACCAAACGCCAGCTTCCAAGTAACCCTCAGCAACAAGGTCATTGCAATCACTGGTGCAAACCGGGGAATCGGTCTTGGCCTTGCAGAAGTGTGCCTAGCCAACAACGCTGCTGTCGTGTACTCCCTGGATGTCTTAGAACCAGGCGAGGAGTTCGCTGCGCTCGCCAAAAAGAACCCCAATCGCTTCAAGTACCTACACATGGATGTCACCGACGAGCCATCGATTCAGAAGACTGTCGACCAGATCGTGGAGACTGAAGGCGCGATCCACGGCATGGTTGCAAATGCAGGAATGACCAGACACCAGCCTGCTCTTGATTTCACTCGCGAGCAAGTCGAACAGCTCTACAAGCTCAATGTGTTTGGTGCTTTCTCGTGCGCACAAGCAGCAGCGCGCAAGTTCATCCAACTTGGCGTGAAAGGCAGTATCGTCTTTACAGCATCGATGACCTCGTACCGTCCAAACCGTGCTGGTCCGTCTGCTCCATATGGTGGCACGAAAGCGGCGCTCAGGAACATGACACACACGCTTGCCATGGAGTGGGCTGAGCATGGAATTCGGGTCAACAGTGTCAGCCCAGGTAAGTCTCGAAGTGTTGTATGGCGCATATCACGATCCCCGTCCTGACAATACATGCAGGATTCGTACGAACTCAGATGACCGCCAAAATAGAGTCCGCGCCAGACTTTGAAACTAAGATGAAGTATTACGGAGGCATGCCTCGACTTGCATTGCCACAAGAGTTAGGAGGGGCATACGTCTATCTTCTGAGCGACACGGCCAGCTACACGACTGGTATCGATATCCCAGTAGCTGGTATCGTTGGAGCATGGTAGAGGGACACGAGAGTTGCTAGCTGCGTTGATATCCCACGAGTATTTGTTCAGCCAAGATGAAACGCAGTGTCGTAATTTATCATGTGATTGTTTCTGGCATCTATTTTCGTTCATGTACTGTATACAGATTCATGTCGTCGCGAAAAGTCCCCACAGCCTAGCAATCATTAGCTCTAAATCGGCCTCACATATTTTCCTGTTCGGGCACTAGGCTGAGCAGTGTCTGTGATTGCACCGCGCTCTTCAAATTACCAATGGTCCAGGCCTCCATCTTTTGCATTGTTTCCACCGTATAGGTCCCAAGATGAGGCAGGAGCATCACATTCGGGTTCTTCAAAAGACCAGGGTGCACCTTCGGCTCTTCCTCGAAAACGTCCAAGCCCACTGACGAGACCTGGCCGCTCTCCAATGCCTTGACGAGAGCGTCTTCCTCCATCACGGCACCGCGTGCGGTGTTGATGATAACCACGCCCTTCTTCATCTTCGCAAACTCGGGCGTCGAGATGATGTGGCGGGTGTTTTTCTGTCGATCGTCGAGTCAGCAACTCCCAGCATGTGATCATTCCAGCAGAATCGATGAGACTCACGTTCAAAGGCAAATTGAGACTCAATACGTCCGCTTTCGCGAGCAATTCGTCAAACTCCACCCATTTCGCTCCGCCCGCCATCTCCTCGCTCAATTTTGTTCGGTTGTGGTATATAGTCTCCACACCGAAAGCTTCGCACTTCCTCTTCATGTTACGCCCAATACCGCCCATGCCCAGGATACCAAGTACCTTGCCCTGCGGATCGTGACCCAACGCCGGTGGTTCAGGCGTAGTCCGCCATTTGCCCTCCCGCAACGCGAACATGGACGAGTTGAAGTTCCGCAAAGCGCCTAGCATGAGGAAGACCGCCGTGTCAGCCGTAGCATCGTCCGCGATCTTAGGCACGTTAGAAACTCGGATGGGCGGATTGCGGGCAGAGCAGGCGTGGACGTCGACTTGGTTGTAACCGGCTCCGTTGTGACAGCAGAAGGCCAGCGATTTGGGCAGAGCGTTGATGAGCTCCTCATCCCAAAAACCAGTGATGGCGACGCTGGGGAATGTCATGTAAGCGGCGACGACGCCATCGAAAGAACCGGAGGCGCATTCTTGAAGAAACTCCGCTCTGTTCGTTGATTTGGGCGTAATGAGCTCTGCAACATTCCCGAGATCCTCGAGATCTGAATGGGCGCTGCGAAGGTGTTAGATTTGGATTCGTCATCGTTTATCCGACTTTGTGATCAGAAGGTGTGACGGGTTCGGTCGATTGTACTCACTATCCGATCTTGCCTAGGAGTAGAATCTTTGGTTTCGCCATTGTATCTATACAGCCAATTGTTTTCTTTGGTGCGCCAGGGTTGTCTTTAAATAGTCGTTGTGATTGTTTATACATTGTATAGGCCTATCTACGCCCTATGACTGCCCAGCGGCTGTTGCGGGCTTGCATCGGGCTTTGATATCGGAGCTTGACCGAGAGTGATTGATTGATTGCCGGGAGAGATTCCGAACGATGCGCTGCTGCAATCGTGGCGAATCCCCGCCGCTGTATCCTCAGATTGAGTCGTTTCTCGTATGCTTTTTGAAATAGGAAGCTTAAGGCAGAAAGTGGTTTTATGCCGGGAACGCTTCCGAACTCGTGTTAATCGGAGGACTGTATGCCTCTTGGTCTGTCTGTCTAGACATCCAACTTGTCGCTCCTAAATGTAGGACAACGAAGGGAAGCATGGGCACGTGTACAATACACCAAGCGTTTTTAAGAGTGAGTCGTTGTTTTTCATAATGCAATGTTTCATTAGGTAGCATATACACTGTCCATTAGAGCACAATACATGCACACTTTCCAGCCTATGCTAAAACATTCGAAGGGTATCATCTGTGGAGGCCTTCCAAGCTAAAACGCACATCGGGTCATAAATCGTCCAATCCATAGCCTGGTTGTCTTACAAGCCGGTGATCTTCTTAAGCCAACTGCCGGCTTTGCTTTCGCCGCGCTGCAGCGCCGGACGGCCATCGAATGTCTTGACGCCGTCCATGTTGTCGTAGCCCAATGAGTTGACGGGTCCGCCCATACCACGGCTGCGTCCACCAGCACCAGCACCAGCACCTTCCTGCCTCTTGCGTCTATACTCGGGATCTTCGGTACTGTAACCATCCAGATCGCGATGACGGTGGTTGGCCTTGCGGCGCGAGTGTCGCAATTCTCTAGCTGTCAGGTCCTCGTCCATCAGAGGGTCAGGCGCATAGTCTGTAGCGTAGTGGACAGGGGCATCGATGATGGTGGCCTCGATGGGTGGCGGCGGTGCGTCGCTAACGGAGTGCACCCAGGATGCGGCCTTATCTTTTCCGGTCTTCATGAAAGGCGCACCGTCAGCGTCATCAGGGGCACCATCACCATAGGACGGCTGCTCACCATTCCGCCTGTCAAAGTACCCTTCAACAGGCGCCGGTCTCTCCGAGCGGCGGCGCGAGTGGCGCGGACGCTCCTTGTCACCGGATGCCTCTGCCATTGAGTGGCGCATACGGCGCTCCTCGTGCCTTGCTCTGCGGGCTTCGTCGTCCTCGGGAGCGTGCGAACGTCGGCGTTCGGTTCTCGGGCGGGCGGCTTCGTCGTCCATTCGCATCTGTTCGCGTTGTCTGCGTCGCTCTCTGCGCTCTTCGTTCTTGGCTTCTTCGTCTTGTGCGGCTCGGTCCTCATCTGGGCGGCGAGCTTCACGTTCTGCGTGTCTCGCTCTGCGCTCCTCGCGGCGGCGTCGGTCAGCGTCCTCTTGCGCAAGACGGTAGTGTTCAGCGCGACGAGCCTCGTGGCGCGCAGCCCGTTCGGGATCTTCAGCAAGTAAGCGTTCTCTACGTTCACGACGCTCGGCACGTCGAGCTTCACGAGCAACTGGGTCCTCGACATCATCCGGTGCGCCCTCGGGGTGGCCTTCACCATCAGCAGATCTCTGGGAGCGTTGGAATCTTCGGTCTTCGCGACGAAGGCGCTTGGAAGGATCTTCCTCATACGCGGAGCTACGCTTGCGACGAGAAGCATCGTAATCACTCTCGTAAGCGCGGCCCTGGTCGTGTGCGCGACTCTGGCGGCGCTCCATGTTTGGCTTACCAGCGAATGCCCCGAGAATACCTCCGATGATTCCATGCTTCTTGACGGAATCGGAACGCCTCATTGAGGGTCTATCAACAAAGGCGAGGTCGTCAGGTCCAGAAGTGACGCGCATTTCGTCTCGGGGCGCGTCCACCATGACCGCATCTTCGTTACCGAGAGCGCCTGACATGTACGCAGAGTCCCGCTTGTTGCGACGAACTTTGTGGTCTCTGCGGTCTCTGGGTGGCTCGTCGACGTTTGGTGGGTCTACCATGACCATATCGTCACTGTCGATGGCGTATGGTTCAGGAACTCTGCGAGCCTTCTTTTCCTTGAGAGTCCCGCTACGGCCAGTGAAGCCCATGACCTTCGCTGCTTTAGCGGCGACATCCTTTGCGCCAGATTCCTCAGGTGGTGGCGAAACCATGCCGTTGTCACCGACGGCTGTAGAATGACGGCGCGAAGGTCGCGGCACATCTCTAGAAGAAGGCTGTCGCGTTGACTTCGAGCGTGAAGGTGGAGGAGGAGCAGCGCCTTTGCCAAACATGCCGGAGAAACTCATGCCGCGCGAGGTCGAAGGACGCGATTTGCCTTCCTCCGATCCAGAAGACTTGGACGCTTTGTCAAGGTGGTCACGATCGGCGGGCTTTCGCGCAGATTTGGAACGAGACAAACCTGATGGTCTCTCCTTGACTGGCGATGAAGGCTTGCTCTTGGAGCTCGACTTTAATGGCGGTGCTTGCGCACCCCAGAAGCCCCACGATTGCGAACCTTGGTCGCGCACAACCTTTGGACGTTCTTTCTTTAGCTTAGCCTCGTCTTTTTCCCTGGAAGAGCGATGTTCTTTGCTGCGCGACTTCTCGGGTTTCTCTGGAGGCGGCGTTGGCATCGGCGCGTCGTCCATGTCCAGTAGGTCCGCAACAGGTGGTGGAGGAGTTTCGCGCTTGGAAGAAGATTTAGAAGACTTGCTCGACTTCTTGTCCTTGCTGCTCGACGATTTCTTCGGTGCAGGCGCGGGTGCGGGCATTTCTTCTTCCTTTGGCGGTTCTTCTTTGACTTGGAAATAGTCGTCGTCAGGGAAGCCTCCAGGGACGGGCGTTGGAGCTTGCACGATTGGAGGCGGGCTGCTTTCCTTTTTGTCTTTCTTGGATGAAGAAGACTTGCTCTTCTTGTCCTTGGAAGACGACTTCTTCTCCTCGACAGGGGAGAAGTCAACAATAGGCTCAGGGTCCGCAAGGAGGTCGGGTTCAGGCGCAGCGGCAGACT
>Ga0265797_10004617_pt1 | contig 20881 bp, 15 predicted proteins | sample P2T30metagenome_FD_192433 | JGI IMG/M metagenome (GOLD analysis project Ga0265797, IMG submission 192433) | Plant litter microbial communities from East Loma Ridge, Irvine, California - P2 T30 | ecosystem: Environmental > Terrestrial > Plant litter > Unclassified | place: USA: California...
GCATAATGTGGTGGTCAGTGCCGAGGAGCTTGCGCGTGATCTTGACGCGATGATCCTTGCACAAGGCGAGCCTTTCGGCAGTACCAGCATCTACGCGCAGTACCGAGTCTTCCAGTTAGCCAAAGAGCAAGGCGTGACTGTGACGCTGGATGGCCAAGGCGCAGATGAGATGCTGGCTGGTTACAGCGGTTACCCAGGCCAACGGTTGCGTAGCTTGGTGGAGAAAGGGCAGTTGGTTCGCGCCTGGCGTTTTCTTGAACAGTGGTCGCAGTGGCCGGGGCGCAGTCGTATGGGCGGTGCCAAGCGGTGCGTTGCCGAGATGACCCAGGGCTCGCTGTATCAGACCCTGCGTTCGCTGAATGGCATGGGGGCGCTGCCTTCTTGGATTCGCAGCGAGCCGCTAGCGGAGCGTGGGATCGAGTTGCGTTTCCCGCATCAGCAAGCCGAAGTGACTGCGCGCGGTAGGCGTGTGATGGCCGAGTTGGGGCTGTCATTAACCAAGCGCGGGCTGCCGGCGCTGCTTCGTCATGGTGATCGTAATTCGATGCGGTTTTCCGTGGAGAGCCGTGTGCCGTTTCTGACCTCGGCGATGGTCGATCTACTGCTTTCGTTGCCTGAGTCGTATCTGATTTCGCCACTTGGCGAAACCAAGTCGGTGTTCCGCGCCGCAATGCGCGGTATCGTGCCCGACGATGTTCTGGATCGACGCGACAAAATTGGCTTTGCCACGCCTGAGCAGGTCTGGCTAGTTTCGATGCTTGAGACGGTACGTGGCTGGCTGAGTCACGATATGCGCTTGCCATTTTTCGATCAGGCTAAAGCGCTACAGGAGTTTGAGCTGATTATGGCCGGCAAGAAGCCTTTTTCCTGGCAGGTATGGCGATGGATAAACTTTTGCCGCTGGCATAATCACTTCATGGAATGAGACTGAGATTTGAAAAGAATATTGATTATTTCCTTCTCGATGATCCACAGCGATCCGAGGGTGATGCGTCAAGTCCGCTTGTTGGAAGGTAATTACAGTGTCACGGTTACTGGTTACGGCCCTGCACCGGATGCGCAGGTCGAGTTCATCGGGCTTGAGCGGCCAGTGCGGGGCCTTCTGCTCAAGTCATTTCGGGCATTGAAGTTACTGGCCGGATTGCACGAGCACTACTACTGGAGCCAGAGGCAGGTTCAGGATTGCCAGCAGCGGCTGGCCGGCCGAACCTTCGACCTGATTATTGCGAATGACATTGCCAGCCTGCCGTTGGCGTTGAGCCTGGCGAACCTGGCGCCTGTGGTGATCGACTCGCACGAGTATTCGCCGCGTGAGTTCGATGACAGTTGGCTTTGGAGGCGACTGTTTGCTCCGCATGCTGATTACTTGTGCCGCCGCTACCTGCCACGTGCAGCGTGCATGACTACGGTTTGCCAGGGTATTGCCGACGAATATCACAAGGTTTACGGCGTGCCCTCAACGGTAATTCACAACGCACCCGTTTGGCAGGCGCTGCAGCCGGGGTCGGTCGAGCCAGGACGTATCCGCCTGATTCATCATGGCGCGGCGATCCGCTCCCGCCACCTGGAAGTAATGGTCGAGATGCTCGCATTCTTGGACGAGCGCTTTACCTTGGATTTTATGCTGGTTGCCAGCGACCCAAGATATCTTGATGACTTGAAGGCACGGGTTCGAGACGAGCCCCGAATCCGTTTTGCCGAGCCTGTGCCTATGCCGGAAATCTGCAAGGCGCTGAATGAATACGACCTTGGCGTTTACCTGTTGCCACCGGTGAATTTCAACTGCCACTACGCGCTACCGAACAAGTTCTTCGAGTTTGTCCAGGCGCGCCTGGGTATCGCCATCGGTCCCTCGCCAGAAATGGCCAGTTTACTCGAGAAGCACAAGCTTGGGGTGGTGGCGCCATCGTTCGACCCGCAAGCCCTGGCGCATACGTTGAACGCGCTGAGCACCGAGGACATCATGAACTTCAAGCAGGCTGCTCACGACGCTGCCCATGAACTTAGTTACGCGCATGACGGTGCACTGCTGGTGTCGTCGCTTGAGCAGCTGCTTTGACCGAAAAACTCGAGACGAAATAATGAAAGTGATCACTGTTGTGGGCGCGCGTCCACAGTTCATCAAGGCTGCGGCGGTTTCAAGGGCGCTGGCTGGGCGCCAAGATTGCACCGAAGTCATGATCCACACCGGGCAGCACTTCGATGCCAACATGTCCGACGTGTTCTTCCAAGAGCTGGAAATCCCCCGGCCTGCCTATCATCTGGGGGTTGGCGGTGGAACACACGGCCAGAACACCGGGCGCATGATCGAGGCGATCGAGGCCGTGCTGCTGGAGCAGCGCCCGGGCGCGGTGCTGGTCTATGGGGACACCGATTCGACCCTTGCTGGGGCGCTTGCGGCAGCCAAGCTTCATGTGCCCATCGTGCATGTAGAGGCAGGGCTTCGGTCGTTCAACATGCGCATGCCTGAAGAGATCAATCGGCGTTTGACCGATCATGTCAGCAGCCTGCTGCTGACACCCAACGAACAGGGCATCCTGAACTTGGCCGCTGAAGGTATCAGTGGCGCTCACGTTATCAACGTCGGTGATGTGATGTACGACGCCGCACTGCACTTCGGAGCCACGGCCGATGAGCGCAGCTCAATCCTGCAGCAGCTACAGCTAGGGTCTTCGGCGTACTGGTTAGCGACCATTCACCGCCAGGAGAACACCGATGATCCGGTGCGCTTACAACGGATCTTCGAAGGGTTGGGTAGGGCGCCGGTGGTGGTGGTGCTGCCACTGCACCCTAGAACGCGCAAACGCATCGCGGATATGGCCATCGGCTTGCCGGCCAATGTGCGTATCGTCGATCCGTTGGGCTATCTCGATATGGTGATGCTCGAAAAGCACGCAGCCTTGATTGTTACGGACTCTGGTGGTGTGCAAAAGGAAGCCTATTTCCATCGCGTGCCATGCCTGACCTTGCGTGAGGAGACAGAATGGCTGGAATTACTGGAGATGGGCTGGAACCGACTGGCAGCACCCATGAGTGAGAATTTTTTGCAGGCATTCGATGAGGTCTACGAGAAAGGTGCCGAGGATCGGCAGCCCTATGGAAGTGGTCATGCTTCCCAGGCGGTTATTGACGCGATACTAACCATTCAGGCGAGACTGTGAGAGCGGTGCGCGTTCTCTACCTGCACCCAGCTGCCGCTTTTGGCGGAGCCTCTAAAAGCTTAATTGAGCTATTTACCTGTTTACGGCACGAAGGCGTCAGCGGTACCGTGCTGGCCCCTCGGGGGCCGGCCTGTAAGGCATTCAAAGAGGCCGGAATGGACGTCAGGCCCGTACGAGGGTTGAGTCAGTTCGACAACACCCGCTATGGGCACTATCGCCGGCTGCGCTGGATCATCCTTTTGCGTGAGCTGCTACTGCTGCCGCTTTCCGTGGCGGCGATCCTGCGCCTTCGCGGTGAGCGCTTCGATCTGCTGCATGTCAATGAGATTACCTTGCTGCCTCTTGGTCTATTCGCCAAGTGGTTGATGTGCATTCCGATGGTCGTGCATGTGCGTTCGTTGCAGCGCAGTCCTGGAAGCGGGTTGCGTACTCGGCTGCTAAATCGGTTGCTATCCAAGCATGCAGACGCTGTAGTTGCCATCGACCATACGGTTAGAAAAACGCTAGAGTCTGATCTTCAGGCACACATCGTTCACAATGGACTGGCGATCGATAACCCTTTGTCGCCTCCTGAGCGAAAATCTCAAACGGGGGTCAAGATCGGATTCTTGGGCGTTTTGATCGCCCTCAAAGGTATTTACGAATTGATCGAGGCCATGCGTATTCTCAAGGCTCGCGGCGTGTCGGTGCATTGCCTGGTCGCGGGCGAGAACGCCCGGCAGCTAGCGGGGGTAAAGGCGTGGATACTGGGAAAGATGGGGTTCGCTCGCGACGTACGAGCTGATCTTGACGCACTGATTGTTGAGTATGGCTTGCAGTCGCATGTGAGCATGCTGGGGTTTGTCGGTGATGTACGCACCTTGTATCCACAGCTTGATGTGTTGTGTTTCCCCTCACATCTGGATGCAGCTGGGCGCCCGGTTTTCGAGGCCGCGTTCTATTCGATTCCAAGCGTGGTCGCAGTGGAGAATCCTGTGCCGGATGCGATCATTCATGAGGTCACGGGACTTGCGATTCCACGGTCGGATCCCGCTCTGCTGGCCGATGCGCTGCAGCGCCTAGCGGAGAATGAGGGTTTTCGTCAACGGTTGGGAGAGCAGGCCCGAACCTGGGCGGAGCAGAACTTCGCAATTGGTACCAATGCCGGGCTGATGCACGAAATCTATCGAGGCTTGATACCTGCAGATCAAGAGAGCCGCGAGAAATGAGTGACATCGATTGCCTGGTCATCGGGGCTGGGGTAATCGGCCTTGCATGCGCCGCGCAGATGGCCCGGGCTGGCAGCAGCGTCATGCTGGTTGAGCAGGAGCGCCGGATTGGTGAGCACACATCGAGCCGTAACTCCGAAGTGATTCACGCGGGGATTTACTACTCGCCTGGTTCTCTCAAGGCGCGCCTTTGCGTCGAAGGTCGTGAGTTGTTGTATAGCTGGTGTAAGAATCACGGAGTAGAGCATCGGCGTATCGGCAAGCTTCTGGTGGCCGTCACCGAGGCCGAGATACCTGCGTTAGAGGCTATACAGACCAATGCTCGTAACTCGAGTGTGGACAGTCTTGAGGTCATCTCGCAGGCTCGTTTGCGCGAACTGGAGCCTGCAGTTGCCGGCGTAGCGGCGCTGCTTTCTCCGCAGACCGGTATCATCGATAGCCATGCCTACATGGAGTCCTTGCTCGCCGAGGCGCAGCGCTATGGCGCTGATCTAGTATTTGATACCCGTGTTGATCATTTGGCCCGTACTGAGCATGGCTGGCGTGTCGAAGGGACTAGTTGTGGTGAGCGCTTCTGCATTTATACCCGCTATGCGATAAATGCAGCAGGTCTATTTGCGAGTCAGGTTGCTGAAAAGGTCGAGGGGCTTGATACCGCCTGTGTGCCCCCAACCTATTGGTGTCAGGGCCGCTATTTCGGGTATGCTGGGCGGGCTCCATTCAAACATCTGGTTTACCCGATGCCGGAGGCCAATACTGCAGGATTGGGTATTCATGCCACTCTGGACCTGGGTGCGCAGGTGCGCTTCGGGCCTGATGTTGCCTGGATCAATTCTTTGGATTACCGGGTAGATGACTCACTTCGTGATTCTTTTGCGCGAGCTATTTTCAGATATTTCCCTTCGCTTAATACAGCTAGGCTGACAGCTTGCTACAGTGGGATAAGGCCAAAACTTTCTGCTCCAGGGCATCCGGCAGCAGATTTCAGCATTCAAGGTCCGCAGGTTAATGGATTGCCAGGTTTGGTCAATCTCTTCGGCATCGAATCTCCAGGGCTGACTGCGAGCCTCGCGATTGCCCAGCACGTTTCCCAGCTTCTTGATTGAGTCATCCGATTGCCCATGAAGATTCTTGTACTTTCACAGTATTTCTGGCCTGAAAGCTTCATCATCAACGACATTGTGCGTACGTTGGATGAGCAAGGTCATGAGGTGGTGGTCGCCACGGGCAAGCCTAACTATCCGGATGGTGATATTTTTGAAGGCTATACGGCTGGCGGGGTTCAGCATGAGCGCTATTTGGAAAGAATTGATGTTGTTCGAGTGCCGTTATGGCCTCGCGGTACGGGTGGGGCTAAAAATCTAATTTTCAATTATCTGTCTTTTGTCTTCGCGGGCCTTCTTTATCTACCGTGGTTATTGCGTAAGCGAGAATTTGACGCAATTTTGGTATTTGCGCCTTCTCCTGTGTTGCAGGCGATTCCAGCTATTCCTCTTAAATGGATTAAACGCGCAAAGTTGGCATTATGGGTGCAGGATCTATGGCCCGAGAGTCTTGCTGCTACAGGCTTCGTCAAGAGCCAAAATATATTGCGTGTGGTTGGGTGGTTGGTAAAAGGCATTTATCGCTGCTGCGATAAACTCTTGGTTCAATCGCAGGCTTTTCTCACACCTGTTGCCCGTTATGCTCCTAGAGAAAAGATATATTATTTTCCCAATTCGATAAGGGATGAGTGTGCTGCCAATGAATTATCCTGTGTGCCTGATGAGCTCTTGGAGCTACTGGCCAATCACTTCTGTATAGTATTTGCGGGTAATTTAGGAACCGCGCAGAGTCTAGAAACTGTAGTGCAGGCTGCTCTTGAGCTGCGTGATGAGCCAAACCTTCGCTTTGTGCTGGTTGGAAGTGGAAGCCGACTGGCATGGCTGGAGTCTGAAAAGCGTTTATTGGGGTTGGATAATCTTATCCTTCCTGGGCGATTTCCTATGCAGGCAATGCCGCTTATATTCGAACGCTCCTCCGCTCTGCTTGTGACGTTATGTGATAGAGAGATCTTCTCTCAGACGGTTCCGAGTAAAATTCAAGCATATTTAGCTGCGGGTAAGCCTATTCTTGCAAGCCTCAATGGCGAGGGCGCGCGCGTTATTGTTGAGGCCAGGGCCGGTATTGCGTCTCCAGCAGAGCAGGTATCTGAGTTGGTAAAAAATATTCGTGTGCTCCAGTCCATGAGCACGGTCCAGCGGGAAGCAATGGGGCGTTCGGGGCGAGGTTATTTTGACAAACATTTTGAAATGCGCTCGCAGGTGAGGAAGCTGGTAGGGATGCTGCTTTAGTGATTCTGAGGGTGATAATAAGCGGAAAAGAGGAGGGAGTGTTTTGGTGGGGAATGTAAGTTGGGCTGTTAAAGGTGTTCCTGTTTATTTAATGTTGATCATTTATCTTCCAGCGGGCTTACTGGGTCTGTTTTTGCTTCGTGATCATAGTGCAGTTGAGTTCCTTTGTATCTTGCTCTTGTTTTGTGTGGTGTATTTTCTCAGTTTTAATTTTTTTTCGCGAACATATCTGTTGTTGGTCGACAGGCTGAGGGGGCTTTTTAGTGTTTCTCGCCAAGGTTGGGTTTTATTGTCTTTGTTGGCGCTGGCTACCTACATTGCTACTCTTGCTTATGCTGCGTGGATTGCCGATACGGTTCCGCTTTTCGTAGCTTTGGAAGGTGGTAGTCTCATGGATATTGCGCATTCCAGAAGTCAGTTCCTCGCTGGGCTTTCGGGGTATGAAAGCTTGCTACGCTATGCTGTATTTATACTGGGGCGCTCGATAATGCCGCTTTTGTTGGTTGCTGCATTTCTATTGAAGGCGCGCTCTAGGTATTGGTTGTTGCTATTGCTGTTGGCTCTTTCGATGCTCGCAATGGAAAAAGCAGCTCCTATTTTTGTGTTGCTACCGTTAATGTTTTCTTATCTGGTGCAGCGTAGTTGGAAAATGCTGGTTGCAACCTCCAGTATGATGCTGGGGTGTGTTGTGGTGCTAGCGTTTCTAGCCGGTGGGGGTAATGCGAAGTCTTCAATGCCAACTGGCGATGATTCAGCACAGGTTTTGATCGTTCCTCCTGGAATGCCTATCCAAGAAGCTATGGGGGATCCCTCTCGTGCATTACTCCCATATTATTTGCGTAAGCATTTTAGTGAAGAACAGTACCAATTCGATCCGAACAAATTGTCTGCAAAATTTACTCTGCTGTTGAATCGGGTTGGTTGGGTGCCTTATATCACCGCTTATGATTGGTTGGAGTTTCAGCGCATTGTATTAGACGGTGAACTAACGCTTGGGCGTTCAATTAGCTTTGTGCATCTGCTCTTTGGTGAGCCCAAAATGCAGCTGGAGAAGATGGTTTACGTATATGAATATGGAGCATCTCCAGGCGGAGAAGGGGCCTCGAATACGGTGTTCTTTGTCGATGCCAAACTGGCCTTTGGTTGGGCAGGCATAGTTATCTACTGCCTGGTTTTTACTTTTTGTGCTGCGTGTATTTTTACCTCTGGCAGTCAGACACTCGTCGTGTCTAGCGTTGTGTGCTTCCTCGTCGCGTCAGTCAGTTCGCTCACCGCGACTCTACTAAGTGGGGGGTTGTTCATTTATCTGATTTTGTCGCTACTGCTTGGTCGGAGTGATCAAGCTGCCTGGCTGAGTAAAGGGCTTTCCAAATGAAGCCGGGAATGGCTGTATCTACATTCAGGACAGCCTTTGGTCAATTCTTCGGCTTGTTATTTGGTGCAATTGCTATCAAACTTTTGGCCGTTATCACCGGGCCGGCCGGGGTCGGCCTATATTCGGTTTTGCGGCAGTTGCAGCAAATGCTCTCATCAATGGCCTCGATAGGCGGCCAGAATGCTGTTGTGCAAGGGCTTAGTAGTCAAGTGGGCCCAGGCAGAGAAAGTTTCTTTATTTCCACCTTGTACTTGTTCATCGCGATGAACTTATTTGTGTGCGGCGCAGTACTTGCAGGCGCTGATCTTATCGCTGATTTGGCACTCGCCGGCAGTCATGCGTCGGCAGTACGCTGGTTGGTAATACCGATCACGTTTGGAACCCTGTTGTTTTTTCTCCGCGGAGTATTAACCGCAGACATGCAGTATGGATCTGTAGCGCTTATTAACATGCTCACAGGGCTTGGTGCTGCTTTAGTTGCGTTGCCTGCTGGGCTTGCATTCGCTCGTGGTTACCCGGATATGTTGGTCCTGGCAGTGAGCGGTGGAATTATGCCCGCGCTGGTGGTCGCGTTTATTCATGTGCGCCGCTTAGGCTATCTGGTAAGCCTGAGTGTGCTGGCTCCAAGCGGAGTAGGCTATGGGGCCGTGAGACGTTTCCTCGCTGTGGCTTTGCCATCACTACTTTCTTTGATGTTTACGCTGGGTTGCGTATTGATCGTTCGTGCTCGAGCCGTTCACCTATATGGGTTAGAGGGGGCAGGTCAGTTTGATGCCGCATGGAGTATCAGTGCCATGTACTTGGCACTTTTCCTCGCGTCGTTGCAGAGCTATCTGTTACCCGAGCTTAGTAAGATTGAAAAGGGCGCTGCATTGCAATTAGCCCTATCAAGGGCCTTTCACTTTGCACTGATGTTATCCTTACCGTTAATTGCGGGCTTGATTGTATTCAAGCCGCTAGTCATGAGCTTGCTGTTCAGCAAAGAATTCATGCCGGCCTTAGATGTGCTGCGATGGGTTCTATTAGGTGATTTTGTTCGTGTGCTTGGCTGGATTATCTCTACTACGTTGATTGCGCGGGCCGATATGAGAGGTTTCGCTTTGGCTGAGGCTCTGTGGAGTGTGATTTTTGTATCGCTCGCTTGGGCTCTGCTGCCGCTAGGAATCGAGTGGGTCGGTGTTGCTTATTTGATAGGTTATATAGCTTATCTGGGTTTCTTGAGCCTTCGCTTGTGGCAGGTGCACGGTGCCCGCTTGGAGGCACGCCGCGTAGGGCAGTGGTTGGTGGGCTTATCGATAGTCATTTTGGCTTCATGGCTATGTTGGAATGAGGATAGGGTGTTGTCATGGACAGTCATCATGGTCGTTCCTGCATTGTTCTTTAGTTTTTATATCATGCAGTCAGACGAGCGTCAGTTCGCGTTGCACTTGGTTAATCGCGGCTTTGGATTACTAAAACGGTATTTTGGCCAGCGCTGAGCGGCCTAAGTTTGAGGGGTGTAATGAGAGTTTTGGTTCTGGGTGTCACCGGCATGCTGGGTAATGCTGTTTTTCGCGTATTTGGGGCGGATTCGGCCTACGAGACGTGGGGCACATTACGTAGCCACAATGCTTTGCATTACTTTCCGCAGAATAGCCATGCTTTTCTCGCTGGCGGTGTGGATGTGCTTGATCAGGACACGCTGGTATCCGTTTTGGGCAAGGTTCGCCCGGATGTGGTAATCAATTGCGTGGGGTTGATTAAGCAACTGGCCGACGCCAAGGATCCACTGACCGCTCTGCCCATCAATGCCATGTTGCCGCATCGCCTTGCCCGCCTATGCGCGCTGAGTGGTGCTCGTTTGATTCACGTGAGTACAGACTGCGTTTTCTCAGGTCGTAAGGGTGGCTATCAGGAGAGCGACCTTTCCGACGCAGAGGACCTGTACGGTAAGTCCAAGTACATTGGTGAAATTCATGATTTCTCCTGCGCAATTACCTTGCGTACGTCGATTATTGGCCATGAACTGAGCTCCAATCATGCGTTGGTCGACTGGTTCTTGTCCCAGGAGGGGGCGGTGCGTGGGTTCAGTAAGGCAATATTTTCCGGTCTGCCTACTGTGGAGCTAGCGCGGGTGATGAAGGACTTTGTCATTCCTCATCCAGCCCTCAGTGGTCTGTATCATGTCGCTGCGGCTCCGATAGCCAAGTTGGAGCTGCTCCAATTAGTGGCCAGCCGTTATGGCAAGAAAGTCGAGATCCGACCGGACGATGCATTGATTATTGATCGTTCTCTCGATGGTTCGCGTTTTCGTGAAGCCACCGGTTACATTGCGCCCGATTGGCCGGATCTGATTCGTGGAATGCACGCTGACCGTTAACTGGTAGCGACATTTGGGGCAATGTATCACCGGGGCCTGGCCGCAGGCCGAAATCGTAATAGCAGTTTTATAATATATGCTTATGCAGGCCTCTGGCCTACATGAACCAGCAGGAAGGTTATATGTTCGATAACAAGGTATTGATGATCACCGGTGGCACTGGTTCTTTCGGTCACACGGTGTTGCGGCGTTTCCTCGATACTGACGTGCGCGAGATTCGCATATTTTCTCGCGACGAGAAGAAGCAGGAAGATATGCGTATCGCCTTGGCCAATGACAAGGTCAAATTCTACATTGGCGATGTCCGCGACAGCGACAGCCTCAAGCAGGCCATGGTCGGCGTCGACTACATCTTTCACGCTGCCGCACTCAAGCAGGTGCCATCCTGCGAGTTCTACCCGATGGAGGCGGTGCGTACCAACGTCAATGGTACTGAGAATGTACTCAACGCTGCTATTGCCAGTGGAGTGAAGCGCGTCGTAGTGCTATCGACCGACAAGGCTGTGTATCCGATCAACGCCATGGGTATTTCCAAGGCCATGGCCGAGAAGCTGATGGTGGCCAAGTCGCGAATGATCCCGGACGGTGGCACGGTGGTGTGTGCCACTCGTTATGGCAATGTCATGGCCTCACGCGGTTCGGTAATCCCACTCTTCATCGAGCAACTGCGTCGCGGTGAGGCACTGACTCTCACAGACCCGGCAATGACCCGCTTCCTCATGTCGCTTGAAGACTCGGTTGATCTGGTTTTGCATGCGTTCGAGCACGGACAACAGGGCGATCTATTTGTGCAGAAAGCCCCGGCTTCTACTGTTGGAGACCTGGCGCAAGCGCTCAAGGAGCTGTTTGGCCGTAAAAATGCTGTACGCGTGATTGGTACGCGCCATGGTGAAAAACTCTATGAGTCTCTGGTGTCTCGGGAGGAAATGGCCAAGGCTGAGGACATGGGCCGCTACTACCGCATACCGGCCGACAACCGTGACCTGAACTACAAGAAGTACTTCGTTGAGGGCGAGGAAAAGATTGCCGAGTTTGACGATTACACTTCACACAATACCGAGCGCCTGGATATCGAAGGTATCAAGCAGTTGCTGCTTAAGCTCGACTACATCAAGGAGCAGCTCGATGCTTAAGGTAATGACCTTGGTTGGCACACGCCCGGAGCTCATCAAGATGAGTCGGGTCATTGCTGAGATGGATCGTCAGGTTAATCATGTATTGGTTCATTCCGGGCAGAATTACGATTACGAGCTGAATCAGGTTTTCTTCGATGATCTGGAGATTCGCAAGCCGGATCATTTTCTCGGCGCCGCTGGCGAGACTGCGGCTCAGACTATCGCTGAAGTGATTGCCAAGGCGGACGAGGTCTTCGCGCTTGAGCAGCCCGATGCGTTGCTGCTCTACGGTGATACCAATACTTGTCTGGCAGTGATTGCTGCGAAGCGTCGCAAGATTCCTGTCTTTCATATGGAGGCGGGTAATCGCTGCTTCGATCAGCGTGTGCCGGAGGAACTCAATCGGAAGGTCCTCGATCACTTGTCCGACATCAATATGGTGCTCACCGAGCACGCCCGTCGGTACCTGATCGCTGAGGGTATTCGCCCTGAGACCATCATCAAGACCGGCTCGCACATGCAGGAAGTGCTTGATTACTACATGCCGAAGATCGAGCGGTCCGATGTGCTGGTTCGTGAAAACCTAACTGCGGGCAGGTTTTTTATCGTCAGTGCGCATCGAGAAGAAAACGTTGATACCCCTGACAACTTGCGTGATTTGCTGGCTACGCTGCGCGCGCTGGCGGATCATTACGGCTACCCGGTGATTGTTTCTACTCACCCCCGTACGCGCAAACGTCTTGAGGCCTTGGGCGAATCGATTGATCATCCCCTTATCCGTTTCGTCAAACCATTTGGTCTGCTTGATTACATAAAACTGCAGATGTCTGCTTTCTGCGTGCTATCCGACAGCGGCACGATCACCGAGGAATCCTCGCTGCTCAATCTCCCCGCCGTCACGCTGCGTAATGCTCATGAGCGACCCGAGGGTATGGATCAAGGTACGTTGATCATGAGTGGCCTGAAAGCTTCGTCTGTTCTCCCCGCCGTGCAAGTAGTCACCAGCCAGTATGCTCCAGGCGTCCGCACCATTCCGCAGGTTCCCGATTACGATGGCGGTCCCGTTTCCTTGCAGGTTGTACGGGTCGTATTGAGCTACACCGATTACATCAATCGTACTGTTTGGCGCAAAGACTGATATGCGTATTCTGGTTACTGGAGCCAATGGGTTTCTCGGCCGAGCTCTTGTCGGACACTTGAGCCAGGATGTGCGTATTGAAGTTCGGGCCGCATCGCGCAGCGCACCGGCGTTCCCTCCCCAGGTTCGTCATTATGTTGCCCCTTCATTGAGCCTTCAGGCAGATTGGCAGGTCGCGCTGGATGGAGTCTCCGTCGTAGTGCACGCTGCTGCCAGGGTGCATGTGATGAACGATGCGGCCGACGATCCCCTGGCAGAGTTTCGTAAGGCTAATGTCGACGGTACCGTGAGCCTCGCTAGGCAGGCTGCCGCGGCTGGTGTGCGCCGTTTCATCTTTATCAGCTCAATCAAGGTCAACGGTGAAGGTACCGAGCCCGAGCAGCCTTTTCGCGCAGGTGATACGCCAGATCCTCAGGACCCTTACGGTGTCTCCAAGGTGGAGGCTGAGCAGGCGCTTCGAGTTGTTGCAAGCGAGACGGGTATGGAGGTTGTCATAATCCGTCCTGTACTGGTTTATGGGCCGGGCGTGAAAGCCAATTTTCGCAGCATGATGAGCTGGTTGAGCAAGGGTGTTCCACTGCCTCTGGGGGCCACCGGCAACAAGCGTAGCCTGGTAGCGCTGGATAACCTCGTGGACCTGATCGTCACCTGCATCGATCATCCTGCTGCGGCCAACCAGACTTTTCTGGTCAGCGACGGTGAAGATCTCTCGACGACGCAATTGCTGCAGCGTATGGGTAATGCACTTGGGCGCCCGGCAAGGTTGCTGCCGATTCCCGCCAGCATGCTTTACGCCGCTGCGGCGATGCTCGGTAGGCGCGCCGTTGCGCAGCGCCTCTGTGGTTCGTTACAGGTCGATATTGCGAAAACCCGTGAGCTGCTGGGCTGGACGCCCCCTGTTAGCGTCGATGATGCATTGCTGCGAACTGCACGTGCGTTTGCTGCCGACTGAACAGGCATGCCCCCATAAGCGGCGGGTTTAGGAGAAATTTACTTGTTGATTACTGCTTTGCTGGTCATCGCCAGCCTGTCGTTTCTGCTGACTTGGCTGTTGCGGCGTTATGCACTTGCTAGCAGCCTGATGGATGTTCCTAATGAGCGTAGCTCTCACTCGGTGCCTACTCCACGAGGCGGCGGCGTAGCCATTGTCCTGTGCTTCCTGCTTGCAGTGTTTGCGTTGGGCATACTCGGCTACGTAGGCAGCGGTGCGGCATTTGCGTTGTGTGGCGCAGGCGGGCTGGTGGCTGTGGTGGGCTTCCTCGACGATCACGGCCACATTGCCGCTCGCTGGCGGCTGCTTGGTCATTTCGCTGCTGCTACCTGGGCGCTTTTCTGGTTGGGAGGGCTGCCTGCAATCAGTCTGTTTGGCATTGTGGTCAACCTAGGTTGGTTTGGCCATGTGCTGGCTGCCATTTACTTGGTGTGGCTGCTCAACCTCTACAACTTCATGGATGGTATTGACGGGATCGCCAGCGTTGAGGCCATCTGTGTCTGCGTGGGCGGGACTTTACTTTACTTCTGGCTCGGCAGTACCGATGGCTCGCTGATCACCGTTCTAGGCCTGGCAGCGGCAGTTGCAGGCTTTCTGATCTGGAATTTCCCACCGGCTCGTATATTCATGGGCGACGCCGGTAGTGGATTTCTCGGCATCACGCTCGGCATTCTTTCATTGCAGGCCGCAATAACTTCTCCGCAGTTGCTATGGGCTTGGCTGATACTTCTCGGTGTATTCATCGTCGATGCCACATTCACCTTGATGCGTCGACTACTGCGTGGCGAGCGCGTGTATGAGGCTCACAGAAGCCACGCTTATCAGTTTGCATCACGCCATTACGGCCGCCATTTGCCGGTTACCCTGGCGGTAACCCTGATCAATCTGCTATGGCTTTTGCCGATGGCCTTCTGGGTAGGGCTTGGCGGAGTCGACGGCACGATAGGTCTTTTGGTCGCTTACTTTCCGTTGGTGTTTTTGGCTTTCTGGTTCAAAGCTGGGTCTGTGGAGCCGAAATGATGGATAACACATTGCTGATACTTGGCGCCGGTGGGCACGGTAGGGCGGTTGCTGAGGCTGCCATGTTATCCGGCCACTGGCACTCGGTTCGTTTTTTTGATGACCGCTGGCCTGAGCTAAACGAACTGTATGGGGTGCCTCTCGTCGGTAAGCCAGGCGATGTAGCCAAGCTTGCGTGCTCCGGGCATGCAGCGGTCGCTGCTGTAGGTAACAACGCGCTGCGTGAGCAATGGAGCAAGTTGATCGAGGCGGCCGGGTTACCCCTGGCGACAGTTATACATCCTCGGGCTTATGTCAGCGAAGGTGCGAGGGTCGAGAAGGGTGTTGCTGTGATGGCCATGGCAATGGTTGGTGTAGGCGCGGTGCTCGGGCAAGGCGCTATCGTAAATGCCAATGCCACTGTTGATCACGACGCGGTACTGGGAGCGTATGCTCATCTGGGCGTTGGGGTGCAACTTGCTGGAGGCGTTAAAATTGGCGCAAGGGCGTGGTTACAGGCAGGGTGTTGCGCTGGATATCACGTTGTTGTTGAGGACGGCGCTTTGCTCGCACCAGGTACGGTTTTGCGCGGCTAGATTGCGAGTCGTGTAGGGATGGGGCGGTCCGACGGCCGCTTATATTGATATCGTCAGAGCGCTTGCAGTGACGGTGATTGCTCTAGGGATAAGAGGTGTCGTGGTGTTGAGGTTTGCAGAGCTGCTTCGAACTCGTCTGGTGAGTTTGCAGCGTCGTCAGAAGCGGCTTATTCAAGTTGCCGTGGATGTGCTACTGGTTTGGGCTGCGCTATGGCTCGCGTTTGTCGTACGCCTCGGGGACTTCGAGGATGTGCATCCGTTGGACGGCCACCTTTGGCTCTTTGTCCTCGCACCGTTGATCTCGATTCCTCTGTTCATCCGAATCGGTATGTACCGTGCGGTGTTGCGTTATTTTGGTAACGAAGCGCTGATAGCCATTACCAAGGCGGTGTCGCTGTCTGCTTTGATTCTGGCCCTGGTTATTTATTTGCGTGACGATACCGGCGCGCTGATTCCGCGCTCGATGGTGTTCAACTATTGGTGGCTGAGCATTATGTTGATCGGCGGCCTGCGCCTGGCGATGCGCCAGTTCTTCATGGGCGATTGGTTCTCTGCTGATCAACCTTATAAGTTGAGTAGCCGCGAAGCTGGTTTGCCACCCGTGGCCATCTATGGTGCCGGCTCGGCTGGCAATCAGCTGGCTGCCGCCTTGCGTATGGGGCGTGCGATGCGGCCAGTGGCATTCATTGATGACGAGCCAAATATCGCCAATCGCGTTATCGCTGGCCTGCGTGTTTACTCCCCCAAGCACATCCAGCAGATGATCGACGACACCGGCGCTGTCGAGATACTGCTTGCGCTGCCCTCGGTGTCCCGCTCGCGGCGTGGCGCTGTACTGCAGTTGCTGGAGCAGTACCCGCTGCATGTACGTTCCGTGCCTGGCTTCATGGACCTGGCCAGCGGCAGGGTCAAGGTCGAGGACGTTCAGGAGGTAGACATCGCCGATCTGCTGGGGCGGGACGCCGTACCACCACAGCGCGAATTGTTCGAACGCTGTATTCGCGACAAGGCGGTGATGGTGACCGGGGCGGGTGGCTCGATTGGCTCGGAGTTGTGTCGGCAGATTTTGGGCTCCGGGCCTCGTACGTTGCTGCTGCTCGAGCATGGCGAATTCAATCTTTACTCCATTCACAGCGAGCTGGAGCAGCGAATCCGCCGCGAGTCCTTGCCCGTTCGTCTGGTGCCTATCCTTGGATCGGTGCGTAATCAGGAACGCCAGGTTCAGCTTATGCGCGCCTGGGATGTGAACACGGTTTATCACGCTGCAGCTTACAAGCACGTGCCGATGGTCGAGCACAACATAGCCGAGGGCGTTCTCAACAACGTGTTTGGTTCGTTATGCGCGGCGCAGGCTGCCTTACGCGCTGGCGTTGAGAACTTCGTGCTGATATCGACCGACAAGGCGGTTCGCCCCACTAACGTGATGGGCAGTACCAAGCGTTTGGCCGAGATGGTACTGCAGGCACTAAGCCAGGAAGCTGCGCCAGCCTTGTTCGGTGACAAGGAGTGCTTGCCCCAGGTCAACAAGACCCGTTTCACTATGGTGCGCTTTGGCAACGTACTTGGCTCCTCAGGCTCTGTGATTCCGCGCTTTTATGAGCAGATCCGCAAGGGTGGGCCGGTTACCGTTACCCATCCAAACATCACCCGTTACTTCATGACCATTCCCGAGGCTGCGCAACTGGTGATCCAGGCGGGCTCGATGGGGACGGGCGGCGACGTGTTCGTGCTGGACATGGGGCAACCGGTGAAGATCGCCGAGCTTGCCGAGAAGATGATCCACCTCACCGGGCTTAGCATTGCGTCGGATGAGAACCCCAGTGGTGATATCGCTATCGAATTCACCGGCCTGCGTCCTGGCGAGAAGCTCTATGAAGAGCTATTGATCGGCGACAACGTGAGCCCGACCGATCACCCGATGATCATGCGCGCCAATGAAGAGCACCTGCCGTGGGAGCCTTTCAAAGTGATGATGGCCGATTTGATCAAGGCTGTTGAGCAGGACGATTACGACCGCGTGCGCCAGTTGCTGCGTGACACGGTCTGTGGCTACGCCCCGGAAGGCGAAATCGTCGATTGGATGCACCTGCGCCGCGCGGCCAAGCGCCCGCTGGAGTAGAGTTTCAGTCCTAAATGCAATGATTGTGCAGGAGCGTTGCCGTCAGTTCCGGTGGGGGGCGTGCTGTGGTATGTGAGTTGTTCATGCTATTCGCCACTGGGGAGCGGCTCCTACGCAATTGATCGTCGCGCACCCTGTGTGGGAGCGTCGCTCTCGGCGCGAATGATCGTGGGCCTGCCGCGATTACGGTGTGACCAATGCCATTCGACGTCGAAATCGCTTTGTTCTTGAGAGCGCCGCGTTTGGTCGAGAGGTATGGCGTACCGCGATATTGGTGGTGTTCATGCGATTCGCCGCGGGGGCGCGGCTCCTACAGATTGCTGCACTTTGTAGGAGCGTCGCGCGCTGCTCGATTAACTTTCTCTTTCGCGGTTGCCTACCAAGCTGTCGACAGTCGGCACGCGAGTATCCGGTTCCATTTGTGCGTCGTGTTCCAGTTGGTGGCTGAAGCGCTCCAGCGAGCCATTCTCCGGCTGGGCGTCGCTGGCGAATACTGGCGGGCTGAGCAGGTAGGCGCCGAGCAGGCGGGAGAGGGCGGCGAGGCTGTCGATGTGGGTGCGTTCGTAGCCGTGGGTGGCGTCGCAGCCGAAGGCGATCAGCGCGGTGCGGATATCGTGGCCCGCAGTGACTGCCGATTGGGCGTCGCTGTGGTAGTAGCGGAACAGATCGCGGCGTACCGGGATTTCATTCTCGCTGGCCAGGCGCAGCAGTTGCCGCGACAGGTGATAGTCGTACGGGCCGCCTGAGTCGTGCATCGCTACGCTGACGGTATGTTCGGTTGAGCGCTGGCCGGCGGCGACAGGGGCGATATCAATACCAACGAATTCGCTGACGTCCCACGGTAGGGCTGCTGCGGCGCCGGAGCCGACTTCTTCGGTGATCGTGAACAGCGGGTGGCAGTCGATGTGCGGTTCCTGGCCGCTTTCCACTACGGCCTTGAGGGCGGCGAGCAGGGCGGCGACGCCGGCTTTGTCGTCCAGGTGGCGGGCGCTGATGTGGCCGCTTTCGGTGAACTCTGGCAGCGGATCGAAGGCCACGAAGTCGCCGACCGACACACCCAGACTTTCACAGTCAGCGCGGCTGGCCACCAGAGCGTCGAGGCGCAGTTCGACGTGATCCCAGGAGATTGGCATCTGATCGACTTCGGTATTGAAGGCGTGGCCGGAGGCGAGCAACGGCAACACGCTGCCGCGCAGTACACCGTGGTCGCTAAATACGCTGACGCGGCTGCCTTCGGCGAAGCGGCTTGACCAGCAACCAATGGCGGTCAGGCACAGGCGGCCGTTGTCTTTGATCTCGCGCACCATGGCGCCGATGGTGTCGAGGTGCACGGAAACTGCGCGGTCTGGGCTGTAGCGACGGCCTTTGAGCGTGCCGCGAATGGTGCCGCGGCGGGTCATTTCAAACGGGATGCCGATTTCAGTCAGCCGCTCGGCGACGTAGCGCACGATGGTGTCGGTGAAACCGGTAGGGCTGGGAATGGCGAGCATTTCCAGCAGGACTTTTTGCATGTACTCGAGATCGGGTTCAGGAATTTGCGACATGGGATCTCCATCTATGACGGGGATTGGGCCGCCGAGCGACGTCAGTCTTGGGTGAATGCTTTGACGCCTGTCGACGGACATGAATCAGCTCTGTGTTACATGCTGACCTGAGATAACGGTGAGGGTTTCAAAGACGCTTCGCTGTTGTGGTGATCGATGGTTAGTGCCTAATACATCGTAAGAGCCGCGCCCCGCGACGAATGTGTGGGCAACACTGGAATTGCGTTGTAGCCACAATTGTTCGCGCCGAGGGCGACGCTCCTAAGCGATATCCGCGTTCCCCGTAGGAGCCGCGCCCTCGCGGCGAATTGTTTGGGCAACGGTGGAATTGCTTTGCAGCCGCAATTGTTCGCGCCGAGGGCGACGCTCCTACGCGATATCCGCGTTCCCCGTGGGAGCTGCGCCCTCGCGGCGAATCGTTTGGGCCGCGCCGATATTGCGGTGTGGCCACCTTCTTTCGCGCCGGGGGCGACGCTCCTACAAGAGCGTCGCAATTTGGCGGACGGCAGATGTAGTTGCCTCAATCAATCACCAACGCCGTGGCTCAGCGGGAACAGCAGATCGATAAAGCGCTCTGCGGTCGGCTGTGGCTCGTGGTTGGCAAGGCCGGCGCGTTCGTTGGCTTCGATGAACACGTGCTCGGGCTGATCCGCTGCGGGCACCAGCAGGTCGAGGCCTACCACCGGGATATCGAGCGCACGGGCGGCTTTGACGGCCGCTTCGGCAAGTGTCGGGTGAAGGATGCCGGTAACGTCCTCAAGAATGCCTCCCGTGTGTAAGTTGGCGGTCTTGCGTACGGCCATGCGTTTGCCCTGTGGCAGCACACTGTCGTAGTCGTAACCGGCGGCGTGCAGGGTACGCAGGGTTTCGGCGTCCTTGGGTATGCGGCTTTCACCACCTGTGGCCGCCTGGCGACGACGGCTCTGCGCGTCGATCAGTTCGCCAATGGTGTGGCGACCATCGCCGAGCACTTCCGCCGGGCGACGAATCGCAGCAGCAACCACTTCGAAGCCGATCACCACGATGCGCAGGTCGTAACCTTCGTGGTAACTCTCCAGCAGCACGCGCTCGTCGAAGGGCTGGGCACGCTCGATGGCGGCTTGCACCTCTGCCGGGGTGCGCAAATCAACGGCAACACCTTGGCCTTGTTCGCCATCCACTGGCTTGACCACCAGGCTGCCATGCTCGGCGAGAAAGGCCGCATTGTCCTCGGCGCTGCCGGCGAGGCGCTGCGCGGGCAGGCTCAGGCCCGCGCGATTTAGCGTGCGGTGGGTCAGGCGTTTGTCCTGGCACAGTGTCATGGTCACTGCGCTGGTCAGGTCGGTCAGCGACTCGCGGCAACGGATGCGGCGGCCGCCTTGGCTCAGTGTGAACAGGCCAGCTTCGGCGTCGTCGATATGCGCGTCGATACCGCGGCGACGTGCTTCGTCGACGATGATGCGAGCGTACGGGTTGAGGTTGTCGTCCGGCCCAGGGCCGAGGAACAGTGGTTGGTTGATGCCGTTCTTGCGCTTGACGCTAAAGGTCTGCAGTTCACGGAAGCCCAGCTTGGCGTAGAGCTTTTTGGCCTGATCATTATCGTGCAACACCGACAGGTCCAAGTGGCTCAGGCCACGGCTCATGAAGTGCTCGATCAGGTGCCGCACCAGCACTTCGCCCACGCCGGGGCGGCTGCACGCCGGGTCGACCGCCAGGCACCACAGGCTGCTGCCGAGTTCGGGATCCTGGTAGGCCTTCTGATGGTTGAGGCCCATCACGCTGCCGATCACAGCGCCGCTGTCTTCATCTTCAGCGAGCCAGTAAACCGGGCCGCCCTGGTGGCGAGGAGTCAGTTTTGCCGTGTCGATCGGCAGCATGCCGCGGGTCTGGTAGAGGCAGTTGATGGCCTGCCAGTCTGCATCTGTCTGAGCGCGGCGCACACGGAAACCGCGAAAGCCTCTGCG
>Ga0265797_10004619_pt1 | contig 20870 bp, 13 predicted proteins | sample P2T30metagenome_FD_192433 | JGI IMG/M metagenome (GOLD analysis project Ga0265797, IMG submission 192433) | Plant litter microbial communities from East Loma Ridge, Irvine, California - P2 T30 | ecosystem: Environmental > Terrestrial > Plant litter > Unclassified | place: USA: California...
TCGGCTTGACGCTGCGCGACATGAAGCGCGCCCAGGCCTTCTTGCCGGCTTCGCCGCTCACGTCCGTTGCATACGCCAGCGCCGGCTGCAGGTTCGAGGGAAAGCCGATCGCGGTGCCGGCATAGCCGCCCATGTCGCCAACCTGGCGCTTGGTCGCGGCCGCCAGTGCCTGTCCGTCGCAGGGCAGCGCTGCCAGCTCGCCCATGGTGCTGCGGTGTGCCTGGGCGATGCTGTCGTAGGTTGGCGCGGTGGGCGAATCGCGCACGGTGATGGTGTAGGTGGCGGCGTTCACCCAGCAGGCGCCTTCGCCGACCATGCGCGCGATCGGGAATTTCGCCTTCCACTTCAGGAGCGGCTGGGCATCCGTGAAGCCGAGTTCCGCCACGTGTCCGACCGCCGAGGTAAAGAAGTCGTCCTGCCAGGGCGCCACCGCCGTCTTGCCCTTGTAGACCACGGCCGGCTTCAAATCGAGCACGCCCAGGCCGTTGCTCGCACTGTTCTCACTGAAGGTTGCGTTGTACCAATCCAGGTTGCTCTTCAGGATGGCGGCGAAGTCCTTCTTCAGCGGGTGGTTGTCGGGCGTGATGTAGGCCGCCTCGCCCAGTGTGCGCAGGCTCCAGGCCTGGCCGCGCACCTGGTGCGTCCCCAGCAGGCCCTGGATATTCTTGCGGTAGCCCGGGTTGGTGGCGAACACGTTCCACATGGCCCAGAACTGCAGCTCTTCCAAATAGTAATAATCGCCCGTGACCAGGTAGGGCAGGTAGGCGAACGCCGGCTGATGCGCGCTGTCGACCTTGTACGGCGTCTTGCAAACCGTCTTCGGGCAGCGCGGAAAGGCTTCCTGCTTGCCGGTCTTGCGATTGCGCGTGTCGCCCGGGTTGCCGAGCAGGGTCATGTAGGGATAGTCGATCAGGCTGACCGGCCGGCCGGTCTGCTTGTCGCGGTAATGTGCCGACCAGCTGCCGGCCAGGTCGGCCGTGCCGAGCGTGACCTGCTTGGCGCGCGCGTCCATGCTCAGCAAATACATCGCCGCCCATCCCGGCAGCAGGCCGATGTCGATGCGTCCGCCCGTGCCCGGCATGGCCGGGTTGGCCGCGCCCACGCCCATCGGCTCGGTCTTGCGGCCTTCCCATTTGCCTGCCAGTTCCGCCAGCGCGGAATCGGGCACCAGCACCGAGCGGTCGTAGTTCGGCAGCGCGCGCGAATCGATCAGGTAGGCGGTGTCGTGGCGCAGGTGCACGGCGGGAGCCGCGCCGCTCCAGGCCAGGGTGCGCCAGCGCGCGTGGTGCAGGTGGGTCAGTTCCTTTTTCTCGTAGACGATCTTGTCGCCAACGCGGACCTCGACGTCATAGGTAAAATTCTGCGGCGCCGGCTCGTAGGCCCAGTTGTTCTCGACCGTGATGTCGACCCGCGTCTTGTCGGTGCCGGCATAGTCGCGGAGCGCGAAGCGCGCCGCCAGGTGCGGGTGTTCCTCGCCCTTCGCATTGCGCAGCGGCGCGGCCGCCTGCAGTTCGGTGACGACCGGACCGTTCAGCCATACCTGGGGCTTCTGCTCCTTGAACAGGCGCTCGCTCGATGCCGTGTAGCGTTCGCCGCCGATCGTGACCGTCACCACCGCGCCGCTGCCGGGGTCCGGTTTTACGCTGCCGACGGCGCCGCCGGCAGCGCCCTTGACCAGGGCGATGCCGGCGCTCTGGCCCTTCGCCAGGCGCGGCAGCAGTGCCGAGATGACGGCGTGCCGTACCGAGCCGTCCGGATGGGTGGCCTTGACATCCACCTGCAGCGGCAGCGTGCTGCCGTCGGCCAGCTTGCCGCTCAGGCCAGCGCCGCGCGGCAGGTCGCCGGGCGCGAACACCTGGCCAAAGGTCAGCGGCACCTTCGTCTGTTCGTCGCCCGTGTTCTCGACCACCACGCCCGTGATGCCGCCGGCGGGAATCGCCGCCTTGCGGGCAGGCGCCGGCGCTGCCTCCTTGCCTGGCGCCTCCTTGCCTGCCGCTGCCTGCTTGCCTGCCGCTGCCTTCGCTTCCGGCATTGGCTGCGCAGGCGCGGCGCTGCCGTGGCGTGCCGACACGACCCGGCTGTCGTCGATCTTGCCCGTCGTGGGCAGGCCGACATAGCCATCCTGGGCATGGGCGATGCCGGTGGCGAATGCGAGGCAGAGAGCGAAGCGGAGAGGAGAGCGGACAGGCATCATGGACGGCGAATGAAATAAAAAGGTGAACGCAGAAAACGTGAACGCACAACAGTAAAACAAAAAGCGCCCCGCAGGGCGCTCGCTTACCTTCGATTGCTTACTGCTTGAGGGTGCGCTCGAACAGCTTCAGGATGCGGCGGTACTGGTCGAACCAGCTTTCCGGCTGGGTGTAGGCATGGCGTTCCAGCGGGTAGCTGGCCAGTTCCCAGTTATCCTTGCGCAGTTCGATCAGGCGCTGGGCCATGCGCACCGAGTCCTGGTAGAACACGTTGTCGTCGACCATGCCGTGGCCGATCAGGAGGTTGCCGCGCAGGTTCTCGGCGTACTCGATCGGCGACGAGATTTTATAGGCCTGCGGGTCGAGGTCCGGCGTGTTCAGGATGTTGGCGGTGTACTCGTGGTTGTAGCTGGTCCAGTCGGTCACCGGGCGCAGCGCGGCGCCGGACTTGAACATCTCCGGTGCGCGCATCAGCGCCATGAAGGTCATGAAGCCGCCATAGCTGCCGCCGTAGATGCCCACGTTCTGGGCGTCGCCCTGCAGGTTCTGCACCACGTACTTCACGCCGTCCTGGTAGTCCACCAGTTCCGGGTGGCCCATCTGGCGGTAGATCGCGGTGCGCCAGTTGCGGCCGTAACCCTTCGAGGCGCGGTAGTCCATGTCGAGCACGATGTAGCCGCGTTCGACCAGCAGGTTGTGGAACATCTGCTCGCGGAAGTAGTTCGGGTAGCGCTTGCTGGTGTTCTGCAGGTAGCCGGCGCCGTGCACGAACATCACGATCGGGTATTTTTTACCCGCTTCCAGCTTGGCCGGGCGGTACAGCTTGGACCACACCGGGTCGCCGCCGTCGCTCGACGGCACGGCCACGTATTCGGGCTGGATCCACTCGCGCGCCTTGTATTCGGCCGTGCGGGTATCGGTCAGCTTGGCTGCCGCGCCGCCCGCCACCGGCACCGTGGCCAGCTGGATCGGCGTATAGCTGGTCGAGTAGTGCACCAGCAGCTTGCGGTTGTCCGGCGACAGGGCGAAGCGCTCCACGCCTTCGAGGCCGGTCACTTCACGCGTGGCGCCATCCTTGGCGTTCACCGCGCAGACTTCATACGTGCCCGGGTTCTTGCGGTTGCAGAGCAGGTAGGCGGTGCTGCCGTCGAAGTTCCACTGCACGTCGCCGGCTTCCCACTTGCCGCTGGTGAGCGCGCGCGCCTGGCCGTCGGTACCGGACGTGTACAGGTGCGAGTAGCCGCTTTCTTCCGACAGGTACCACAGCGTGCGGTTGTCCGGCAGCCAGCCGAAATCGGCGTTGTCGTAGTTGACCCAGGCTTCGTCGCTCAGGCGATGCACGGGTTTGAGCCTGGCGTTCGGCAGGTCGATGGTGGCGATCCAGCGGTCCTTGTTGTCGACCGCGCGCAGCATCACGGCAACCCCCTTGCCGTCGAAGGTCCAGCGCACGGCGTCGGCGCGGTCGGCGATGCGCAGCGGACGGTTGCCTTTCAGCGGGTCGAGCTTGGCGTCGGCGCGCAGCTTGGCCAGCGGGTCGGTGCCGATGCCGGGCAGGCTGTCGAACGGGATGTCCTTGACCGTATTCGTGGCCAGGTCGATGAGTTTGAGCGCATGCGGCGCCGGGTTGTTGCGGCCCACGCGGGTGCGCTCGTCGTCGGCTTCCTCGTAGCCCGATTCGGTCACGTAGCGCGGCATCTTGCCGACGCGGCCCTTGTCGCCGCCTTTTGCGGCGGTGACCACGACCAGCCAGCGGCCGTCGGGCGAGAGGGCGCTGCCCTCGATGGTGAGCTTGTCCCCCAGGTAGATCGGGGCGGGTGCGCGGGTCGGGTCGGCGCGGCGCTCTTCCTCTGCGCGGGCGCGGCCGGCGTCGCGGTCGTCCTTGGCCCGCTTCAGGGTGGCGATCAGGCGCAGCTGCATGTCGCGCAGGGCGTCGGGGTCGGTGGCGGCCGGGTCTTTCGCGGCGCGCGGCAGGGCGACAGGACCCTGCACGCGGCTGGTGCGGTCCCAGCTGAACCACTCATGGCCGACGCGGAACTGCACGGCGCGCTCGTCGCTCGAGAACTGCGGGTCTTCGGCCTTCACGCCGCGGCTGATCTGCACCAGCGCACCGCTCTTCAGGTCGCGCTCGAACAAATCGCCGTTGCGCACCAGGACGGCGCGCGTGTGGCTGCGGTTGTAGACCACATTCGGGCTGTCGAGCTTTGCCAGGTCGGCATCGGCCACCTTGCGCGGCTGGCCGCCCTGCACGGCCTCGAAGGTGTCGCGCAGCTGCGAGCCGGTGCGCTTCTGCTTGAAGAAGACCTGCTTGCCGTCCCAGCTCCACCAGGCCTGTTCGGCAGGGTTGCCGATCCAGTCGGGGTTGGCCATGGCCTGGTCGAGGGTGATGGGCGTCGGCGCCGCGGCGGCTGCGCCGGATGAGGCGATGAACGCGGCAAAGATCGAAAGAGCAGGAAGTCGCATCGTGAATGAGTGGTGGGTGAAGGAATCAGCCAATCATCTGGCTAGTCATTCGCCAGGAATAGCTTTCTGGCTAGAAATTGCGAAAGCATTCTAGCGCAGCCACCATGCGACGGGGCGCTTCGCGGATGAATATCCGGAAGAATTTTTACCCGCTTATCGATGTGTTTACGCGGGGTTTCAGACTATTTACAGCAGCTCAGGCAGCCTGGTTCTGCGACTTCGACTGGCGCGGCAGGAACATGGCGACGCGTGCAACGACGGCGAGAACGGCGAGGCCAACTGGCAGGTATTCGAGAGCGATCATGGTCAAACCTTTCTTGCGCGGGTTAGCGCTGGTTGGTAAATACTGCGATGTTGCGTTGCAGTATAGAACGCCTTTTCTCATAAATAAACTTTATGTTCATGATGTCCGCGATAAGCTGTGCTTATGATTTATTCGTTGTCACAGTTTGGGATATTGACGGCTGATATATCTCGACTGCAACTAAACCATATGATGCGTCGATTTTCGTACGGTGGTCATCCTGTGCCCTGAAACGTGATGAACGTAGGGTGGGCACTCGTGCCCACGCGGTACGCACGTGTCCGGTGGCTACGTGTGGTGAGGTGTCGCTCGAACCGCATCCGTGAGTCGATAACAGAACGTGGCCGGGTGATACGGTGCGAGCGACAAGTCGAGGCACGTGTCCAAAAGGGGACGCGCGTACCGCGTGGGCACGGGGTGCCCACCGTACGGTTATATTTCGCGGCAAGCGCATGCATGAGCAGTCACTCCGCGTGGCCCGCTTCTTGCATTCCCTATCGGCATGAAATCCAGCCACCCACCCCGCAGCCTGCGCATCGTCGTCGTCACCGCCGACACATCCGGCCATGACGCCGCCGCGCTCGCCGCCCGGCACGAGCGCAACACCGCGCTGCGCATCGGGCTGCTGGAGTCGGGCTACGACATCGTCGCCTCGCTGCCGCCGGATATCTTCCTGCCCGAGCGCGTGGCCCAACTGCAGCCGGACCTGATCATCGTCGACAGCGAATCCGATGCGCGCGACGTGCTCGAGCACATCGTGATCGCCACGCGCGACGCACGCCGCCCCATCGTCCTGTTCACCGAAGACCACAGTGCCCCGGCGATGGAGGCGGCAATGGCGGCCGGTGTCTCGGCCTACATCGTGGCCGGCCTGCAGGCCGAGCGCGTGCGGGCCGTGCTCGACGTGGCGCTGGCGCGCTTCCGGCGCGAGCAGCAACTGCTGGGCGAGCTGGCCGACACGCGCCAGAAGCTGGCCGAGCGCAAGGTGGTCGAGCGCGCGAAAGGCGTGCTGATGGCGCGCTACCGCCTGAAGGAAGAAGAAGCCTACGGCCGCCTGCGCAGCCTGGCGATGAACAAGAACCTGAGACTGGCCGAGGTCGCGCAGCGCATCCTCGACGTTGAAGACCTGCTGGGCTAGGCCCGGCATACGAGAGGAATCACATGACAGGTTTTGCGGGGCAGGGCGTCCATGCAGGCGGGTCGGACCGGCCGGAAAAGACCGAACTGCGGATCGGCTTCATGCCGCTGGCCGACTGCGCGCCGCTGGTCATGGCCTCGGTGCTCGGCTTCGACGAGAAGTACGGCATCCGCCTGGTGCTGGAACGCCAGCACTCGTGGTCGGCCATGCGCGACCGCCTGAACACGGGCGCGCTCGATGCCGCCCAGGCTTTATATGGCCTGCTGTATGGCCTGCAAATGGGCATCGGCTCGGCGCCGCGCGCCATGGCCCTGCTGATGAACCTGAACCAGAACGGCCAGTCCATCGTGCTGTCGCGCGCGCTCGCCGAACGCGGCGCGCGCGATGGCGCCGGCCTCGCCGCGTTGATGCGTTCGGCGCCGCGCCGCTATACCTTCGCCCACACCTTCCCGACCGGGAACCACGCCATGTGGCTGTGCTACTGGCTGGCCGCCGCCGGTATCGACCCCTTGCAGGATGCCACGCTGGTCACCGTACCGCCCGGGCAGATGGCGGCCAACCTGGAGGCCGGCCACATGGACGGCTTTTGCGCGGGCGAGCCCTGGAGCCGGCGTGCCATCCACGGTGGCGCTGGTGCGCTGGTGGCGCCGAGCAGCCAGGTCTGGCCCGACCATCCGGGCAAGGCGCTCGGCGCGCGCGCCGATTTCGTCGCCCAGCATCCGCACGCCTGCCGCGCCCTGGTGGCGGCCCTGCTCGACACGGCGCGCTGGCTCGACGCTTCGCCGGTGAACCGCGAAGCGGCGGCCGAGGTGCTGTCCAGCGCCGCCTACGTCAACACGGGCGTCGATGTGCTGCGTGCCTGCCTGCTGCCGCGCCGTGCGGACTTTCCGGCGCTACGCTTCTTCGGCGATGGCGCGGCGACCTTCCCCTGGCTGTCCGACGGCATGTGGTTCCTGACCCAGCAGCGGCGTTGGGGACTGCTGGCGGCGGACCCGGATTACAGGGCCGTTGCCGCCCAGGTCAACCATGTCGATCTGTACCGCGAGGCGGCGCAGTTGGCCGGCGTGGCCCTGCCCGAGGAGGCGATGCGCAGTTCGACCCTCATCGACGGCCGGGTCTGGGACGGCAGCGATCCTGCCGCTTACGCGCGTTCCTTCGCGATCCACGACTTGCGCTAGCCAGTGCGCGGTGCGCCGCCGCGCATCATTTTCGCGCATGTTGCACTGCAATGAGGCGGAGCCGGCTGCACACGATCAGGCTGTGCCCCGCAGGCTTGCTGGCACGGCTCTTGCAAACGTCAAGACCAGGATCAACGGCGATCCCTGCACATTCAGCCAGCCCAGCGGGGGGCCGGCACCCGGACAACGGCGTCCGCTTTCCAGGCCACGGCCTCGGGATGCGGACGCCTTTTTTTTCGCCTGTCAGTCTAAAAACGAGGGACGATCATGGCCAGCAAGGCAAGCAGCATCCAGCTCTTCACCTTCCACACCCCGCAGATGCGGGCCTTCCACCTGACCTGGGTGGCCTTCTTTGTCTGCTTCTTCGCCTGGTTCGCCTGCGCGCCGCTGATGCCGGTCATCAAAGGCGAGTTCGGCCTGTCGATGGCGCAGATCGCCAACATCAACATCGCAGCCGTCGCCATCACGATCCTGGTGCGCCTGGTCGTCGGCCCGCTGTGCGACCGCTACGGCCCACGCAAGACCTATACTGGCCTGCTACTGCTGGGCGCGATTCCCGTCATCGGCGTGGCCCTGGCCCAAAGCTACGAGAGCTTCCTGCTGTTCCGCCTCGGGATCGGCGCGGTCGGCGCCAGCTTCGTCATCACCCAGTACCACACGTCGGTGATGTTCGCACCCAAGGTGGTGGGCACCGCGAATGCCACCGCGGCCGGCTGGGGCAATGCCGGCGGCGGTGCGGCGCAGGCGCTGATGCCGTTGCTGCTGGGCGCCATCGTGATGGCCGGCGTGAGCGAAACCCTGGGCTGGCGCGTGGCGCTGGTGGTGCCGGGCGTGGCGATGCTGGTGATGGCCTTCGTCTACTGGCGCTATACGCAGGACTGCCCGGCGGGAAACTTCAGCGAGCTGCGCAAGGCGGGCGTCGCCTTTGAATCGGGCGGCAAGGGCGGCTGGGCGAGCTTCCGCGCCGCCTGCCGCAACCACCGCGCCTGGCTGCTGTTCGTCACCTACGGCGCCTGCTTCGGCATCGAGATCTTCATCCACAACATCGCCGCCGTGTACTACGTCGAGCGTTTCGGCCTGTCGCTCGGCGCGGCGGGGCTGGCCGCCGGCAGCTTCGGTTTGCTGGCGCTCTTCGCCCGCGCCCTGGGCGGCTGGCTGTCGGACCGGCTGGCCGCGCGCGGCGACTTGAACAGCCGCGTGACGGTGCTGTTCGTGCTGATGATAGGCGAGGGCCTGGGCCTGCTGTGGTTTGCGAACGCCGACGGCGTCGCCTTTGCCCTGGTGGCGATGCTGTGCTTCGGCCTGTTCACCCACATGGCTTGCGGCGCCACCTATGCGCTGGTGCCTTTCGTGGCGCCGCAGGCGCTGGGCGGCGTGGCCGGCATCGTCGGCGCCGGCGGCAACGTGGGCGCGGTGCTGGCCGGCTTCCTGATGAAAGGGACGGGCGACCTGCGCCAGACCCTGGTCATCCTGGGCGTGCTGGTGGCGGCGTCGAGTCTGTGCGCGCTTGGCGCGCGGTTTGGGAACACTGCCGTGGCTGCACCGGCGGCCAGCGCTGCCTGAGGAGAGGGGACATGAAGATCATCGTCATCGGCCACGGCATGGTGGGCCACAAGTTTGTCGAGTCCCTCGCCGCCGCAGCGCCGCACCTGCACATCACCGTGCTGGGCGAAGAGCCGCGCCCGGCCTACGACCGCGTGCACCTGTCCGAATTCTTCGCCGGGAAAACGGCGGGGGATCTGTCGCTGGTTGCCCCGGGCTTTTTTGACCGTCCGAACCTGGAACTGCAGCTGAACGCGAAGGTGGCCGGCATCGACCGCGCGGCGCACACCGTCGCGCTGGCGAGTGGGGAACAGCTGGCCTACGACAAGCTGGTGCTGGCTACCGGTTCCTCGCCCTTCGTGCCGCCGGTGCCGGGGCGCGAGCGCCGCGATTGCTTCGTCTACCGCACCATCGAGGACCTGGAAGCGATGCGCGAATGCGGCGCGCGCTCGCGCAGCGGCGTGGTGATCGGCGGCGGCCTGCTGGGACTGGAATGCGCCAAGGCCCTGCGCGACCTGGGACTGGAAGCGCACGTGGTCGAATTCGCGCCGCGCCTGATGGCGGTGCAGGTCGACGATCCCGGTGCGCGCGTGCTGCGCGGTCGCATCGAGGAACTCGGCGTGCGCGTCCACACCGGCAAGAACACGCTGGCCATTGTCGATGGCGTGGACGCCACGCACCGCATGGAGTTCGCCGACGCCAGCGCGCTGGAGACCGACATGATCGTGTTCTCGGCCGGCATCCGCCCGCGCGACGAACTGGCGCGCGCCGCCGGCCTGGAATTGGGCCCGCGCGGCGGCATCGCCATCGACGCCAATTGCTTGAGCTCCGACCCCGACATCTACGCCGTCGGCGAGTGCGCAGCCTGGAACGGCCAGCTGTTCGGGCTGGTGGCGCCGGGCTACGACATGGCGCGTACCGCCGCCCGCCACGTGCTCGGCGCGCCGGGCGGCTTTGCCGGGGCGGACCTGAGCACCAAGCTGAAGCTGATGGGCGTGGATGTGGCCAGCATCGGCGATGCCCATGGCGCCACGCTTGGCAGCCGCAGCTACCAGTTCCTGGACGAGCGCAAGCAGACCTATAAAAAAATCGTTGTCTCGGATTGCGGCAAGCGTCTGCTGGGCGCCGTGCTGGTCGGCGACGCCGCGCAATACGGCACGCTGCTGCAGATGGCGCTGAACGGCATGCCGCTACCGGAGGCGCCCGAGTTCCTGATCCTGCCCCAGCCTGAAGGCACGCCGGTGCGCGGCCTCGGCGTCGATGCGTTACCAAGCACGGCCCAGGTCTGCTCCTGCAACGACGTCTCGAAGGGTATGCTGTGCGAAGCGGTGGCGAACGGCGCCGCCAGCATCGGCGCGCTGAAGAAGTGTACCGGCGCCGGCACCGCTTGCGGCGGATGCGTACCGCTGGTGATGCAGGTGCTGAACGTGGAGCTGGCCAAGCAGGGCGTCAGCGTGAGCCACGCGCTGTGCGAGCATTTCGCCTGGTCGCGCCAGGAGCTGCACCACCTGGTGCGCGTCGGCCGCATCCGCAGCTTCGGCGACCTGCTGGAACGTCACGGAACTGGCCTGGGCTGCGAAGTCTGCAAACCGGTGGCGGCCAACATCCTGGCCTCGACCTGGAACGATTTCGTTTTGAAACCCGAGCACGCCAGCCTGCAGGACTCGAACGATTACTTCCTCGGGAATATCCAGAAGGACGGCACCTACTCCGTGGTGCCGCGCATGCCGGGCGGCGAAGTGACGGCCGACGGCCTGATCGCGGTCGGCCAGATCGCCAAGAAGTACGGCCTGTACACCAAGATCACCGGCGGCCAGCGCGTCGACTTGTTCGGCGCCCGCGTCGAGCAGCTGCCGCCGATCTGGGAAGAATTGATTGCGGCCGGCTTCGAATCCGGCCACGCCTACGGCAAGTCGCTGCGCACGGTGAAATCCTGCGTCGGCTCGACCTGGTGCCGCTTCGGCGTGGGCGACAGCGCCGGCTTCGCCATCGCCCTGGAGCACCGCTACAAGGGCCTGCGCACGCCGCACAAGGTAAAGTTCGGCGTGTCCGGCTGCACCCGCGAGTGCGCCGAGGCGCAGGGCAAGGACGTCGGCCTGATCGCCACCGAGAAGGGCTGGAACCTGTACGTGTGCGGCAACGGCGGCATGAAGCCGCGCCACGCCGAGTTGCTCGCCAGCGGCCTGGATGAAGCGGCAGTGGTGCGGCTGGTCGACCGCTTCCTGATGTTTTATGTGCGTACCGCCGACCGCCTGCAGCGCACCAGCACCTGGCGCGAGAACCTGGAAGGTGGACTCGATTACCTGAAGGGGGTGGTGGTGCAGGACAGCCTGGGCATCGGCGCGGAGCTGGAAAGCGAGATGCAGCACGTGGTCGACACCTATGCCTGCGAATGGAAGAACGCGGTCGAGGACCCGGAGGTGCGCAAGCGCTTCCGCACCTTTGTGAACAGCGACGCGCCGGATGCGAACGTCGTGTTCATACCGGAACGCGGCCAGATCCGTCCGGCCACGGTCGAAGAACGCCGGCGCACGATTCCCATCGTGGCGTCGGCCTGAGGAGAACATCATGCATCGGGATATTCAACTGCAGGAGTGGAGCGCGGTGTGCGCGCTCGACGATATCGTGCCGGACACCGGCGTCTGCGCGCTGTTCAAGGGACGGCAGGTGGCCGTGTTCCGCGTGGGAACGGAGCGCCTGTTCGCCATCGATAACTACGACCCGCACTCGCACGCGGCCGTGCTGTCGCGCGGGCTGGTGGGCAGCATCGGCGAGCGGGTCGTGGTCGCTTCGCCGATCTACAAGCAGCATTTCGACCTGGCGACCGGGGAATGCCTGGAATCCGAAGCGCATTCGGTGACCAGCTATCCGGTGCGGGTCGAGAACGGCACCGTGTGGGTGGCCGCATGAAGCCGCGCCTGGTCGTGGTCGGCAACGGCATGGCCGGCATGCGCACGGTCGAGGAAGTGCTGAAGCTCGCACCCGACCTGTACGACATCACCGTCTTCGGCGCCGAACCGCACGGGAACTACAACCGCGTGCTGCTCTCGCCGCTGCTGGCGGGCGACAAGGCGGTGGACGAGATCATGATCCATCCGCGCGCCTGGTACGACGAGCACGGCGTCACCCTGCATGCGGGCGACCCGGTGGTGCGCATCGACCGCAAACGCCGCGTGGTGGTGGCCGCTTCCAGCCTGGAAGCGCCGTATGACAGGCTGCTGCTGGCCACCGGTTCGACGCCCTTCATGCTGCCCATTCCCGGCGCCGACCTGGATGGTGTAGTGGGCTTTCGCGACCTGCACGATGTCGACACCATGCTGGCCGCGGCCCGGCGCGGTGGACGTGCGGTGGTCATCGGCGGCGGCCTGCTCGGGCTGGAGGCCGGGCATGCCCTGCAGCGGCGCGGCATGGACGTCACCGTGGTGCACGTGGCGTCCAGCCTGATGAACCAGCAGCTCGACGGCGAAGCGGGCAAGCTGCTCAAGGAGTCGCTGGAACGCGCCGGCCTGCGCATCCTGCTCGACGCCCAGACCACGGCCCTCGTCGGCGCAGGAAAAGTTGAAGCGGTGTGCTTCGCCGATGGCGCCGAGCTGCCGGCGGACCTGGTGGTGATGGCGGCCGGCGTGCGTCCGAACGTGGCGCTGGCGCGTGCGGCCGGGCTGCATTGCGAACGCGCCATCGTGGTCGACGACACCCTGCAGACCTACGACCCGCGCATCTATGCCGTCGGCGAATGCGTGCAGCATAGGCGCGCCACCTTCGGGCTGGTGGCGCCGGTCTGGGAACAGGCGCGCGTCTGCGCCGCCCACCTGGCCGGCGCCGGACACCGCCGCTACGTGCAGGCCGCTACCGCCACCAAGCTGAAGGTCACCGGCATCGACTTGTACTCGGCAGGCGACATCGCCGGGCGCGAGGGTAGCGAAGAACTGGTGCTGCGCGACCGCCGTGCCGGCGTGTATAAACGCCTGGTGCTCGATGGCGCGCGTCTGTCTGGCGCCGTGCTGGTCGGCGACGTGGCCGACGGTCCCTGGTATTTCGACCTGATCCAGCGCGGCGCCGACGTCTCGGCCTTCCGCGAGCAGTTACTGTTCGGCCGCGCCCTATGCGCGCAGGCCGCCTGAAAGGACACACATGGACATGAGCCTGCCCGTATCGACGGTGCGCACCACTTGCCCGTATTGCGGCGTCGGCTGCGGCGTGACAGCCAGCCTTAGGTCAAACGAAAGGCCTGGCACGATCCCCATCGTTTCAGGCGATGCGGACCACGCCGCCAACCACGGCCGCCTGTGCGTAAAGGGTGCGGCGCTGGGCGAGACCCTGGGCCTGGATGGCCGGCTGCTGTATCCGCAACTGCGCGAGAACGGCGAACTGCGCCGCGCCGGCTGGGACGAGGCGATCGGCCACGTGGCCGGGGGGCTGGCCAGCATCATCGCCGAGCATGGGCCGGATGCGGTGGCCTTCTACGTGTCGGGCCAGATCCTCACCGAGGATTACTACGTCGCCAACAAGTTCATGAAGGGCTATATCGGCAGCGCGAATATCGACACCAATTCGCGCCTGTGCATGTCGTCCTCGGTGGCAGGGCACAAGCGGGCATTCGGCGAAGACATCGTGCCCGGCTGTTACGAAGATTTCGAGCTGGCCGACATGGTCGTGCTGGCCGGCTCGAACGCGGCCTGGTGCCATCCGACCCTGTTCCAGCGCATCCTGCGCGCCAAGGAGGCGAAACCGTCGCTGCAGATCGTCGTCATCGATCCGCGCCGCACGGCGACCTGCGAATTGGCCGACCTGCACCTGCCGGTCAAGCCGGGCACGGACGTGTGGCTGTTCAACGGCCTGCTGGCTTACCTGGCGCGCGAAGGCGTGGCCGACCAGGACTATGTCGCGGCGCATACCGAAGGACTGGATGCGGCACTGGCTGCCGCACGGATCGAGATCGAGGAGGTAGCGCGTGCCTGCCGCCTCGACCCGCGCGCTGTGCGTGCTTTCTATGAAAGCTTTGCCGCCACGCGCAAGGTGGTCACCGCGTATTCGCAGGGCGTGAATCAATCGTCGAGCGGCACCGACAAGGTCAACAGCATCATCAACTGCCACCTGCTCACCGGCCGCATCGGCCAGCCCGGCATGGGACCGTTCTCGCTCACCGGACAGCCGAATGCGATGGGCGGGCGCGAAGTCGGCGGCCTGGCCAACATGCTGGCGGCGCACATGGAGCTCGAGAACGCGCAGCACCGCGAGCTTGTCCGCAGCTTCTGGGACGCGCCGCGCATCGCGTCAAAACCCGGCCTGAAGGCGGTCGACCTGTTCCGCGCGGTGGAAGAGGGGACCGTGAAAGCCGTATGGATCATGGCGACCAACCCGCTGGTCAGTTTGCCCGATGCCAACCGGGTGCGCCGCGCGCTCGACAAATGCGAACTGGTGATCGCCAGCGACATCGTGCTCGATACCGACACGAATGTCCGGGCCGACGTGCTGCTGCCCGCCCTGGCCTGGGGCGAAAAGGATGGCACGGTGACCAATTCCGAACGCTGCATCTCGCGCCAGCGCGCTTTTCTGCCGGCGCCGGGCGAAGCGCGCGCCGATTGGCAGGCGCTGTGTGCGGTGGCCCGGCGCATGGGCTACAGCGGTTTCGACTACACGTCGGCGCACGAGATCTTCGACGAACATGCACGCCTGTCGGGCTGGCGCAATGGGGGAGAGAACGCGCGCCTGTTCGATCTGTCGGGCCTCGCGGGCATCGGCCGCGCAGCCTACGATGCGCTCGAACCCGTCCAATGGCCGGTCACGCCGCACGCTAGTCATGGCAGCACCCGCCTGTTCGGCGACGGTATCTTCGCCCACCCGAATCGCACGGCGCGCTTCATCGCCACCACGCCGCGCGCACCGGTCAACGCACCGGACGGGGAGTACCCACTTGCGCTGAACACCGGGCGCGTACGCGACCAATGGCACACGATGACCCGTACCGGCAAGTCGCCGCGCCTGGGCAGCCATGTGACCGAACCCTTCATCGACCTGCATCCGCACGATGCCTTGTTGTGCGGCGTACGCGAGGGCGAACTGGCGCGCGTGAGCAGCCGCTGGGGCGCGATGGTAGGGCGCGTGACGCACAGCGGCGGCATCGCGCGCGGCGGCGCTTTCGTGCCGATTCACTGGAGCGGGCCGACGGCGTCGGACGCGCGCGTCGGGGCGATCGTCAATCCGGTGGTCGATCCGGTGTCTGGCGAGCCAGAGTTCAAGCACACGCCGGTGAAGGTCGAGCCCTTCGTGGTGGAGTGGCAGGCGTTTGTGCTGAGCCGCACCGCGCCGCAGCTCGACGCGTTGACCTGGTGGACGCGCGTGCAGGGCGAGGGCTTCTTGCGTTTCGAAGCGGGCGGGCGCGGCAAGGTAGGCGGGGAATGGGCGCGTGCCTTACTGGGCGTGGACGAGGACGCGGACTGGATCGAGTACGAGGACCGCAGCGCGGGCGTGTATCGGGCGGCGTATCTGGTGGATGGACGCTTGCAGGCGTGCGTGCTGGTGGCGAAAGCAGGGACGCTGCCGCCGCGCGAGTGGCTCGGTGGCCTGTTCGCGCAGGAGGTCCTGGGTGCGGGTGAGCGTGCGGTGCTGCTGGCGGGGCGGCCCGCAGAGGCCAGCGCCGACGCGGGGCCGACCGTGTGCTCGTGCTTCGAAGTGGGGCGCAATACGATTTGCGCGGCGATCCGGGAGAAGGGGCTGCGCACGGCATCGGAGGTGACGGCCTGTTTGAAGGCGGGCGGGAATTGCGGGTCCTGTTTGCCGGAGATTGGCAAGCTGCTGATAATCACTGCGTAGGGTGGGCACTCCGTGCCCACGCGGTTACGTGTTCGTCCGAAGCCTGCGGCGGCGATGATTCGCTCCGCGGCGTGTCCATCGACGGTGACGCTAACGTAGCGCTTTGAATCCGCCAACGCTGTGCGGCATTCGCGTCATTAAAGTACGCAAACCATGATCATCGTTCCGCGTGGGCACGGGGTGCCCACCCTACGATGCAGGCGTCGCCGCCATGAACAAAGCGACGTGCGCAGCTGGCAAGCAAAAAAAGCGCAGCCTCGGCTGCGCTTCGTCTTTACTACCTGCCACCTACCGATTAACGGTTGGCGAAATGGCGCAGTTCCGCCGCCAGGTTCGGCGAGTGCACTTCCGACTCGGCTGCCAGTGCCAGCATCTCGCGGCGGCCTGCCAGCGCGTCATCGCGGCGAACGAACCAGCCGCCGTGTGCGGTGAACAGCTCTTCGCAGAAGTTACGTGCTGCGATGAACAGGGCGCCGATATCGTGGCGCAGGGTTGGCTCTTGAGCCTGGGTGATCGTTGCTGCGTTCATGGTGAACTCCGTAAATATACTGTGATGTTGCGGTGCAGTATAAATTCCTTGAGTCCATAAATAAACTTTCGATTCGTGATACCAGCGATACGGAAACCGCATAATGTTGCGGTGCCGCAACTCATCCGTTTATGCGTCGTCCTTTGCCTTGCCGTTCCCCAGCAAGCGATCCTTGACAGTCAATAAACGCTGCACCTTGGCGCCCATTTTCATCAACTGCGCCAGCGATTCCGGCGACAGGCGTTGCAGGTCGTCGAACCAGTTGTTCGCCAGGTCGACCAGTTCATGCATCTCGCCCATGCGCTGCTGGGCGAACACGTCCTCGGGGTTCTTGGCCTTGACCAGCAGCGATTCGCGCAGCACCGACAAGGTCGGCGCCACTTCGCGCCGGCGCCGCTCGGCTGCCACCACGCGGAAGATTTCCCAGACGTCGCCCAATGAGGTGAAGTATTCGCGGCGGTCGCCGGGAATGCGGCTCATGCGCACCAGGCCCCAGGATTGCAACTCCTTCAAGCCGATGCTGACGTTCGAGCGCGAGATGCCGAGCTTTTCGCCGATGTCGTCCGCATGCAACTGTTGTTCGGTCACGAAGAGCAGGGCGTAGATCTGCCCCACGGTGCGGTTGATGCCCCAGCGGCTGCCCATCTCGCCGAAGTGGCTGACAAAACTTTGGACTAATGGAGTCACGTTGAGAACTTTTCGAAGATTTGGAAAGTTCGATTATCTCACGCACCGGCTGGAGACACGCAGACAGTCATCGCTGCGGCGCACCAATTCCCGACTAAGACGCTGGCCTTTTCGTGACAAGCCACGATTTCTGCCGCATACTTTCAATGTTTTCTGAAAATTCAGAAGTTTTGACAAGTTGTGAAACTTGTGCGGCGCAGGATATATCCCGGCCGGTAACACCGCAGAGCAGAGAGAATGGATTCGCATCGTACCTGTTGTACCGTTTTCCAAACCGCCACCCAGGCGGTCCCACGCGGCCATTCCCTGATTGTCCCCGACACCTTTTCCGCTCCGGGAAGACAGTCCGCCAACGCGGCCTGGTGCATTCACGCCGGCCGCTCGCCGCCACCCTAAAGCGGTAGCGTCCGAACCAGCGGCTCGCCCGGTAACCCGGGCGCCGCATTCCAGAACCCCCGGAGAAGAACCATGCTCTTGAACAGACGCCGTGGCGCGGCCGCGCACGCCCCTGCAGCGCAGGACCAGGCCGGCAAAGCACGATCCCACCCAGCCGGCAGCCGCCTCGGCGCGCTGGCGCAGGTTGCCGCCGCGCTGCTGTGGATCGCCCAGGCCGCGCTGCTCGCGCTGGCCGTTGGCCGTCTCGCCGATGGCGCCGGCCTGGAGGCGATGACCGCTCCGGCGCTGGGCTTCCTGCTGCTGGGCGTCGCTCGCGCCAGCCTCGATGCCTGGGGCGCGCGCCGCGTGTTCACCGCAGCGCGCGCCTGGCTGAGCGGCTTGCGCATCGGCGCCGCCGACGCCCTGACGCGCCGCTCGCCGCTGGACCGCACCCGCCCCGCCTCGGGCCAGGCCGCCAGCATCCTGGCCGAGCAGGCCGAGTCCGTGCTGCCCTGGCTGCTGCGCTACCAGGGCGCGCGTTGGCGCGTGATGCTGGTGCCGCCGGTGATCGCACTCGTGGTCGGCTATTTTTCCTGGGCGGCGGCGCTGATCCTGGTGCTGGCCGCACCGCTGATCCCGGTCTTCATGGCCGTCATCGGCTGGCGCGCCAAGGCCGCCAGCGAAGCGCAGCTGCAGCTGGTGGGCGGCATGAACGGCTTCCTGCTCGACCGCCTGCGCGGCCTGTCGACCCTGCGCGCGCTCGGTGCCGTCGACGCCACGGCGCGCCGCCTGCACGACACTGCCCAGGCCCTGCGCCAGGGCACCATGCGCGTGCTGCGCATCGCCTTCCTGTCGTCCAGCGCGCTGGAACTCTTCTCGGCCCTGGCCGTTGCCCTGGTGGCGGTGTACGTCGGCTTCCATCTGCTCGGCCAGATCGACGGCGGCAGCTGGGGCGTGCGCCTGAGCCTGGAGCAGGGCATGTTCATCCTGATGCTGGCGCCCGCCTTCTTCGAGCCGCTGCGCGACCTGGCCGCGGCCTGGCACGACAAGGCGGCAGGCGAAGCCGCGTTCAAGGCGCTGAGCAGATTGCAGGACGCGGCGCCCAGCCTGCCGGGCGCCCTGAACGACGCGCACGAAGCGGCGAGCGGCATTGCCGCGCCGGCCCTGGCCATCGCCGGCCTGCGCTTTGCCCATCCTGGCGAAGCGCCGCTGTTCGACGGCTTCACGCTCGACGTCGCGCCCGGCGAGCACATCGCCCTGGTCGGCGCCAGCGGCAGCGGCAAGAGCACGCTGCTGTCGCTGGTGGCCGGCCTGGCCCAGGCGCAGGGCGGCAGCATCCGCATCGGCGGCGCCAGTCTCGACGACACCAGCGCCGCCGGCCTGCGTACGCGCATGGCCTGGGTCGGCCAGAAACCCCACGTGTTCGCCGGCACCGTGCGCGGCAACGTTGCACTGGGCCGTCCGGGCGTGACGCCGCTGGCGGTGACGGCGGCGGTGCGCCGCGCCGGCCTGGCCGATGTCGAACACGCCGCGCCGCACGCAGCGCTGGGCGAAGGCGGCACCGGACTGTCGGGCGGAGAACTGGTGCGCCTCGCCCTGGCGCGCGCCGCCGTCGCCCCGCAGGCCAGCCTGCTGCTGGCCGACGAACCCACCGCCCACCTCGACCGCGAAACGGCCGCCGGCGTGGTCGACGCGCTGCTCGACCTGGCGCGCGGCCGCACCCTGGTCGTCGCCACCCATGACCTGGCCCTGGCCGCCCGCATCGGCCGCGTCGTACAAATCGGCCAGCACGGCGTTGAGAAGGAAGCAGCATGAAACACGACAACGACTTCAGCACCGTGCTGCGCCTCTTCCTGCGCAGCGATGCACGCCGCCTGCTGCTGGGCGCGGGCCTGTCCACACTGACCGTGCTGGCCGGGATCGCGCTGCTGGGCACCTCGGGCTGGTTCATCACGGCCACCGGCCTGGCCGGCCTGTCGGCCACCGCGGCCCTGGCCTTCAACGTCTTCGTGCCGAGCGCCGGCATCCGCCTGCTGGCCCTTGGCCGCACCTTCGGCCGCTATGCCGAGCGCCTGGTGACCCACGACGCTACCCTGGGCGTACTGGCCAGCCTGCGCGTCACACTGTTCCGCGGCTGGGCCGAGCCGCAGGCCGCGCGGGCGCTGCTGCTGCGTCCTGGCCGCCTGCTGTTCCGCCTGACAAACGACATCGACGCGCTGGAGTCGGTCTACCTGCGCCTTCTGGTGCCGCTCGCCGCCACCTTCGGCGCGGCGCTGCTGGCCGGCCTGCTGCTCGCCATCCTCGACTGGCGCCTGGGTGTAGCGGTCTTCGCCTGGCTGCTTGCGTGCGGCTGGGGCGTCGCCGCTTGGACCGCGCGCCGCGCCCGCCCGCTGGCGCTGCGCCGTGTGCACATGACCGAGCGCCTGCGCGCCGGCGCCATCGACCTGAGCGCCGGCCAGACCGACCTGGCCCTGGCCGGCCGCCTGCCGGCCCAGTGCGCGGCACTGAAGAAGATCGATGCCCGCCTGGCGCGCGGCGACGACGCGCTGCACCGCATCGAGACCGGCGCCGCCTGGATGCACGCCGTAGCCGGCCACGCGACGGTGGCCTTGGTGCTGCTGGCGGCCGGCGTGTTGGCCGGGCAGGGCAAGCTCGATGCGCCGCTGGCCGCGCTGGCGCTGCTGACCGCACTGGCTGCGCTGGAACCCTTCGCGGCGCTGCGTCGCGGCGCCATCGAGGCGGCGCGCAGCGCATTGGCCGCGCGCCGCCTTGCGCCGCGCTTGCAAGACGAGGCCATGCCGGCGCCGGCTGTCGAACATATCGAGGGCGATGATGCCCTGTGCCTGAAGGACGTCAGCGTCACCCACGCCGGCCGCCGCCAGGCTGCGCTGCACGCGATCGATCTGCATATCGCAGCCGGCGAGCGCGTCGCCGTGATCGGCGCCAGCGGCGCCGGCAAGTCGACCCTGCTGGCGCTGGCCGCCGGCGAACTCGCGCCGGAATCGGGCCGCGTGGCGGCGGCACCCTGCACCTGGCTGACCCAGCGCACCGAACTGTTCCAGGACAGCCTGCGCGACAACCTGCGCCTGGCCGACCCGCACGCCGCTGACGCCCGGCTGTGGGATGCCTTGCATGCCGCCGGCCTGGCCGGGGACCTGCGCCGCCTGGCACAAGGCCTCGATACGCCGTTGGGCGAGGGCGGCCTGGGCCTGTCCGGCGGCCAGTCGCGGCGCCTGGCGCTGGCGCGCCTGCTATTGCGTAACGCGCGGTTCTGGCTGCTCGACGAACCGACCGAAGGCCTGGACGGCGCCACCGCCGCCGATGTGCTGGCGCGCCTGGAGCGCCATGCCGCAGGCCGCACGCTGCTGATCGCCACCCATCTGCGCCGCGAAGCCGCGCTGGCCGACCGCCTGCTCGTCATGCGGGCGGGCCGCATCGTGGCCGAGCACCGGCGCGGCACGCCCGGATACGACGCGGCCCTGGCAAGCCTGCGCCAACACTGAACCCACACCACCTCAACAAAAGCAAAGAAAGGCTTTCATCATGGATCTCGATGTCGTCGGGCTCTCCCGGTTACAGTTCGCCCTCACGGCGCTGTACCACTTTTTGTTCGTACCCCTGACCCTGGGCTTGTCGATGCTGGTCGCCATCA
>Ga0265797_10004620_pt1 | contig 20866 bp, 21 predicted proteins | sample P2T30metagenome_FD_192433 | JGI IMG/M metagenome (GOLD analysis project Ga0265797, IMG submission 192433) | Plant litter microbial communities from East Loma Ridge, Irvine, California - P2 T30 | ecosystem: Environmental > Terrestrial > Plant litter > Unclassified | place: USA: California...
GGTGATCCAACCAAATCAATGACCAAACTGGGCTGGAAACCTAAATATGACCTCAAAGCACTTGTAAACGATATGGTTACAGCAGACATTGCGCTGTTTAAGAAGGACCGGCTTCTGGAAAACAGCGGTCACCGCGTTCCGAATTATTACGAGTAAGATAATCAGCTTAAAACAAGACGCCGTACAGATCAGATCTGTACGGCGTCTTGTTTTTATAATCAGGGCTTACAAAGCCGCCCCACCACTGTATTTTGGGATTTTCTTTCCTGCTTTGATCAGTGCTTCAGGCGTTTGATAACCTAAAAGTTCTTTTACGACTTTTCCATCCGGATCAATAAAAAACAACGTTGGATAGCCCTGTAAAGGATATTTTTCGGCAAGCATAGGCCCCTCGCCACTTTCCATATCAAATTTTACATTAATAAAATCCTTATTGAAAACCTGAGCTACATCGGCACGGGTAAACACATTCTTCTGCAATAATTTACAAGGGCCGCACCATGTTGTGTATGCATCAAAAAAGATCACCTTTTTTTCAGCCTTCGCCTTTTTCAAAATCTGAGCCCAGCTTCCGGAAGTAAATACTATTCCTTTTTCGGCTGTCTTTGTTTCTTTCTTTGTGCCATCGGCTGCAAAAGCTACCGAAACTGCCAGCATCAATGCCAGTGAAAAAAATACTTGTTTATAAATTCTCATTTTCAGATTTGTTACAAATTGAACAACACTATAACGAAAATAGTACTTTGTTTTATTTTAACTAAAAACAAAACTTACCGGATAGGTTCCAAATATCACAAATTCTCTCTGATTGTAGCAGGTAATTCAGACCTAAGAAAAGAATAAGTACCTTTGCAGCCAAATAATTATATACAAAATGAAAATTCAGGAAGCAAAATACGTGATGAGCAATTCGGATTATGAGAAATGCCCTGCTCCGGATATGCCTGAATACGCATTTATCGGCCGCTCAAACGTAGGGAAATCGTCACTGATAAATATGCTGGTTGACAAAAAATCACTGGCAAAAACTTCCCAGCAACCGGGAAAAACACAGCTGATCAATCACTTCGAAATAAATAATGCCTGGTATCTCGTCGATTTACCTGGTTACGGATATGCGAAAGTAAGCAAGTCTGAGCGTGAAAAATGGGAAAAGATGATCGGCGATTACCTGCACAACCGTCCCAACCTGATCTGCACGTTTGTACTTATTGACATCAGACACAATGCATTGGCCGTTGATCTTGAATTTATGGAAGGGCTTGGTGAATCAGGGATTCCGTTTCATATTATTTTTACAAAGGCAGATAAATTAAAAGCATATCAGATCGAAGCACAAGTGAAAGCGTATACCGAAAAGCTATCTGAATTATGGGAAGAAGTGCCTCCTTTGTTTGTCACTTCAGCAGAAAAAAATGAAGGAAGAGACCCGGTTCTTAAGGCAATAGAAACTTATAATGCGACGTTTTCAAAAAACCGGTCGTAATCGGGTTGTTTACGGTCGAATCTTTCCGTTATTTTGCGGGAAAATTGGATTGGTCGTAAGCAGGTTTGAAAATTAAAACAGAACGGCAGACCGACAAAAAACCTTACAAAACTAATAGTAGAAAGAATGAGTGATAAAGCAGAGACAACCGGAATGGATTTGTTGAAGGAGATAGCCAATGTTTCCGGTAAAGGCGGGCTATTTCGCATTTTGAAACCAAGCCGCGCAGGTGTGATTGTTGAAAGCCTGGACGAAAAACACGAAAAAACACTGATCGGCCCTACGGCTCGCGTATCTGTTTTAAAAGATGTTTCCATTTTTACAGATGGAGAAGAAGAGTCTGTTCCGTTATCGGATGTTTTTCTGAAAATCAGAGAAGTACATGGAGAAACGATTGATTTACAGCTTAAATCTTCATCTGATAAGGACCTTATTGAATTTCTTAACAAGATCCTTCCTGATTTTGACCGTTCGAAAGTTTATATTTCTGATATCAAAAAAATCATTACCTGGTACAACGTATTGTCAAAATACACACCGGAATTATTTGTAGAAGCTCTTGCTGAAGTTTCAGAGCCAGCGGCTGAAGAAGCTCCTGTAGCTGAAGCACAGGCAACAGAAGAAAAAAAGAAAGCATAAGTTTTTAATTTATGTATAAATCCCAGAAGCCCTGTCAGCCAGACGGGGTTTTTGCATTAACCTGGCAAACAGATCTCTGTTTTTATGACTGATCTCTCCTCATACATCGATCACACACTCCTGAGTCCCACTGCAAGGGAAACGGACATCAGGAAACTGTGCGAAGAGGCATGGATTCATCAGTTCAAAGCCGTTTGTGTGGCACCAACCTATGTTTCTTATACAAAGGAAATGATGGAATTCTGCCCTGTCAGGATAGAGATTGCAACGGTTATCGGTTTTCCGCTGGGGTACTCAACAACATCTGTAAAAATAGCCGAAGCAAAAGAGGCGCTGGCCAGCGGAGCCACAGAACTTGATGTGGTCATGAATATCTCCCAGTTCAAATCCATGGCTTATTTGAGCATCCGTGAAGAACTTCGGAAACTGGCAGATCTGACACATGAAAACAACGCGGTTGTAAAGGTAATTATAGAAACGGCTTATCTGGATTCCTTCGATTTATACACAGCCTGTGAAATTTGCGCGGAAGCGGAAGTGGATTATGTGAAAACTTCAACCGGCTTTGCATCCCATGGCGCTGATGTTGAAACGGTCCGAAAAATGAGAAGCATACTTCCGCCAGCGATAAAAATCAAGGCTTCCGGCGGAATACGAACCTATGATCAGGCCATTGCTTTTATTGAAGCAGGTGCCAGCCGGATAGGCACTTCCGCGGGCGTATCAATTGTGACACAGGTATGACGCAGCGCATATTACTGCTGAGCAGCGTACATCCGGCTACTGATCCGCGTATCCTGTACAAGATCGTACCTACGCTGGCACCTCATTACAAGCTATTTTGTGCATTGCCTGATGCTGTTCTGGCTGATCAGAATGATACAGAGATTATCCGTCTGCCCCATTATCCGGGACTTTTAGCAAGGATTCTTCTGGCACATCCGGTTGTGTTATGGAAATGTTTACGGCTTCGTCCTGATCTGGTCCATATCTTTGTTCCCGAGCTGATCCCTGTTGCTTTTGTATTTCATTGGTTAGGAGCAAAAATTATTTACGAAGTTCAGGAAAACCTCTACAAGAAATTCAAAATCAAAAAGACCAATAACAACCTGATTTTCAGATATTTGTTCGGGATATTCGATCTTTTCGCCAGGAAGCACTTTTATTTTGTGCTTACAGAAGATGCCTATCTAAAAGAATACAGAAACCTGTCTCAACCATCAGCTGTCATTCATAATTACGTATCGCTCTCTTTTGTAGACAGATATTCAGCCACTGAGAACCCCATTAATCCAAATGTACCCGCATTTTTTTATTCCGGGGTGATATCCATGGAGCGAAGTTTCGACACGATTATTGCTGCATTGTTACTTTTAAAAAAGCGGGTTCCGGATTTTCAGCTTCATTTGTTTGGCCCGATACGTTTTAGCGAACAGGAAGCGGAGCAATTGCCCGGTTATAGTTCCATAAAAAAGCATTTGACTTTTTATGGATACACCGACCTCCGACTGGTATTAAAACAAGCAAAGGAATGTATTGCCGGAATTGCTTTGCTAAAACCCGTAGCAGATTATCCTGATTCTTTCACCACTAAATTATTTGAATACATGGCACTAAAATTGCCTGTTATAACATCAGATTTTCTCCTCTATAAACAAGTTGTTGAAAAAGCAGAATGTGGATTCTGCATTTCTCCATCAGATCCGGGGCAACTCTCAAAAACATTGGAATGGATGATCAGCAACCCGGAAAAAGCCATCGAACACGGTATGAATGGAAGAAAATCCGTAGAAAGGGATTATAATTGGGAGAACGAACAAAAAATTCTGCTATCTTTTTATAAAACGGTGCTAAGCCAGGGTTAAAACACCACGCATAAAATTTGATATCATTTTACAACTTTATTATTGAATTGTTCAAATATTAAATACTACGTTTTCTACGAAATATTTAACTTTCGGAATTAAAAAGATTTTTAGTTTGCGGAGTCAACTTCACAACCATGTATATTAATACGATTAGTCACTATTTACCAAGCGAAATTATTGGTAATGAATACTTTACAAATTTAAACAATCTTTCTGACGAGTGGATTGTCTCGCGTACCGGAATTTCAGAACGCCGCAAAGCTTCACCTGGCGAAAATACTACCACAATGGCCATTCAGGCTGTTGAAACGCTTCTTGAAAGTATCCCATTCAGCAAAAATGAGATAGACCTGATTGTAGGCGCTACCTACACTCCTTATGATACCATTGTTACGCTCGCTCACGCGGTGCAGCATCAGCTTCAGATTCCTGATATTCCAGTTGTAAGTATTTCTTCGGCATGCTCTTCGCTGTTGAATGCGATTGAAATTGTAGAAGGATATTTCGCCATGGGCAAAGCTACCAAGGCTATTGTAGTCGTTTCAGATCACAACACAGCGTATTATAATGAACTGGATACGGTATCCGGACATTTATGGGGTGATGGCGCTTCTGCGATGGTAATCTCTAAGGAGCGGCAGACAAAGTCAGACATGCAGATCAAAAAGATCATCACCGGCGGTGCTGCAACCAGTGGAAAAGCAATTGAAGCAGTCGTACTTCGTCCTAATGACCGGGGTGTGGTAATGCCATATGGCCGGGACGTTTTCCAGAATGCCTGTATTTATATGCCTAAAGTGAGCCAGCAGGTTTTACAGGATTGCGGCTTAACAATTGACGATCTGGATTATCTAATTCCGCATCAGGCTAATCACCGGATCAGTCTGAACGTAATCAACACATTGGGAATCCCGGCAGAAAAACTGATTTCAAATATTCAGTATCTGGGAAATACAGGGTGTGCCGGCTGCGCTATCGCATTATCTGAAAATAAAGATAAATTCAAAACCGGCGATAACATTGTAATTACAGTTTTTGGCGGAGGATATTCTTACGGAGCTATGCTGGTAACAGTTTAGCTTTGTTTCAAAATAAAAAAGCCTTTCTGTTTGATTTGACTCAAAGCAGAAAGGCTTATTTTATTTCCTGATTTCCAATTTAATTCACTTCCGGTTCAGCGAACTTAGCGGGTTTCCAGACATTGTTTTCAGGCGCAACATCCGGCAGGCTTTTATCCGGATCAATAGTTACCGAACGTATTGGCTGTGTAGTAGAAGCACGGAACGTCCAGCTTCCTCCGCGCTGCCATATTTCAACCGGGAAATCTACGCGTGTTTTTTTACCACTTACTTCTTCAATTTCAACTTTTGCAGGCATTGCAAACTGGTTGAGGTTTTCAATGGTGATCAAAGAACCTTTCTCCGGGCTTTGCTCAATATAGGTTACATTTTTAACTCCCTGATCAAGCTTGTAGTTTTCAAAAAACCAGCCTTTCCAGAACCATCCCAGATCTTCACCTGCTGCGTCTTCCATGGTACGGAAAAAATCATAAGGCGTAGGATGTTTAAATGCCCAGCGCTTTACGTAGGTTTTGAAGGCATAATCAAAACGGTCTTTCCCAAGTACCTGTTCTCTCAACATTTTAAGCCCAAGTGCAGGTTTGTAATAAGCCTCCCAACCAAGATTAGCAGGCTGGATAACTTCCGGAATCGTCATGATCGGATCCGCTTTTGGACGGAAAATAATCGGTGCAAGACGATGCAGATTGTTCATTTGTACATCCTTATATTCGCCGTTGTTAAAGTTATCTCCGGACAGGAAATTAATAAAAGTATTAAATCCTTCATCCATCCAGGCATATTTACGTTCGTTACTTCCAACAATCATTGGAAACCAGTTATGACCAAATTCATGATCTGTAACACCCCACAGATCATCTTTTCTGCTTTTGCTGCTGCAAAATACGATTCCGGGATATTCCATACCGCCTACAATCCCGGCTACATTGGTTGCAACGGGATAAGTATATTCGTGTACATAGGAAGAATAAAATTCAATACAGCCTTTTACATATTCTGTTGAACGTCCCCAGCCATCTGCACCGCCATCCTCAGCAGGATAAACCGATTGTGCCAAAGAAGTTTTTCCGTTTGGCAGATTCATCTTCGCTGCATCCCACACAAAAGCTTTTGAAGTTGCCCAGGCAATGTCACGAGCCTGAAGGCATTTAAATCGCCAGGTTAATGTTCCTGATTGTTTCGGACGTGATGATGTACTGGTTACTTCTTCCGCAGTACGGATCATTACCGTTTCATTGCTTTTTGCAGCGTCTGCCAGCCTTTTTCTCTGCTCTGATGTAAGTACCTCATTTGCATTCTGTAACTCGCCTGAACCTACCACAATGTGATCCCAGGGAACAGTTACATTGTATTCAAAATCACCATATTCAAGGTAAAACTCTCCTGCTCCCAGGTATGGAAGCAAATTCCAGCCTTCTATATCATCAAAAACGGCAACCCGCGGATACCACTGCGCCATTTCATATACAATTCCATTTTTTGTTTCCAGCGTTCCCATACGGTCAGAACCGTATTCGGGAATTTTGAAAGAATAGGCAATTTTAATTTTGATCACATCTCCGTTGGCTTTTACCGGGGTAGCCAGACGAATCTGCATGCGTGTATCGGTTACAATATAATTAGCTGTAACAAATTTATCCTTGCCCTGCTGTATCTGTACCGATTTAAGGGAATCACCGCCACTAAAACCGGTATTTCCGAAACGCCCGCCTGTTACCGGCGTTGTCTTTCCGCCTCTCGACTGATCATTAAACGCGTTCTGATCCAATTGAAGCCAGATGAACTCCTGCGTTTCCGGACTATTGTTTTTATAGGTAATTTCAACATCTCCGCTGACAATTCCCTTTTGCTCATCCAGGGCAACGTTTATTTTATAATCTGCACGGTTTTGCCAGTATTTTGGCCCTGGTGCTCCGCTTCCTGTACGGAACTCGCTACCAGGCTGAAAATTAAACAACGGATGGAAAAGTACATGGGCATCATATTTAGCTTTATCTGTTTCCTGAGCAAAAGCCCCCGAAAAACTCAGACAGCAAAGTGCTAAAATGCCGAAGCGAATTTTTGAAATTTTCATTCGAATAATGATGTATTAAAAAGATGTTATTGTAAACGGACAATATAAGGCTTTTAGCGTTTTTTAGTTTTAAAAAGTTTCATTTTTAATAGTCAATACCGACTTTTACATAGAATCTCTACTACCAAAAGCCATCCATGCGTCAGCGCCTTTCCATTGAAGATTATAAAAATGGTATCCTTTCGGGCGATCGCATTATACTTAGCCAGGCTATCACAATTATTGAAAGTAAGCTCGTCCCGGACAGAAAGCTCGCTGCTGAACTTCTTCATGAAATTTTACCTGAAACCGGCAATTCGCTCCGGATCGGCATTACGGGGGTGCCCGGTGTCGGGAAAAGTACTTTTATAGAAGCTTTTGGAAAGCACATCACTTCACAAAACAAACGGCTTGCCGTACTTACAGTTGATCCTTCCAGTAAGCAGTCAGGGGGAAGTATTTTGGGAGATAAAACAAGAATGGAGCAATTGTCCCGTGATCCGCTGGCTTACATCCGCCCGTCGGCCACCAATCTATCTTTAGGTGGAGTTGCCAGAAATACACGGGAAACAATCCTGCTCTGTGAAGCTGCCGGTTTTGAAATCATCATTGTAGAAACCGTTGGCGTTGGGCAGTCAGAAACGCTGGTGAAAGGGATGACGGATTTTTTTCTGCTGCTGATGCTTGCCGGAGCGGGTGATGAACTGCAAGGAATCAAAAAAGGAATTATGGAAATGGCAGATGTTGTTGCGGTCAACAAGGCAGACGTCGATAACAAGGCCGCTGCGGCACTTGCCGTTCAGGAGTATAGCAATGCATTGCACTTATTTCCGAAGTCCGAATCAGGGTTCACTCCAAAAGCTATTTGCTGTTCAGCGCTGGACCTTAGCGGTATCAATGAAATATGGAATATTATTTTAGAATATCAGGTTTTAATTAGAGAAAATGGTTTTATGAACAAAAACCGCCAGGCACAAAATATCGACTGGATGCATGAATTTATCAGACAAACACTGGAAACAACATTTTATGAAAGTCCGGGGATAAAAAAAGAACTTTCAGCAATAGAAAAAGCGGTAATTTTCGGATCAACGTTGCCACTTGCCGCAGCACAAAACCTGCTTGATCTCTTTTTTGGTAATAAAAAGAGATAACATCCTGCTGATTATCAATTCATTTTAATAAAAATATCCTGTGGCGGCAATTATTAGCGTAATTTTAAACGTTAAGGCTACACAACATATTCAAACCACTCATTTACCTGTTTATGAAAGCGAATAAAAATCTGGCTAAAATTCTTTCTTTTTCCCTTCTCCTAATGGGATTGATATTCGTATCCTGTAAAGATGATGACAAGGAACCTGAAAACGTAGATACCAACGAGATTGTAGGAAAATGGCAGTTGACCGCTATAAATTCTCAGGCAACGGGAACAAGTGTGACAGAACTTCCTAGCATAAAATTGCTGGCGCCTTGTATTTTTGATTTAAAATTTACTTTTACAGCTAACAACCGGGTAACCCTTTCAGATTGTGAAGCTGCAACACTTGTAATCAATTCCTTTATTCCGGTATCCGCAGAAACACAATGGAAAGTACAAAACAATTCTCTGACTTTAACGAACGGAACAACCAGTCAGTCATTACCTCTGACGCAGAGTAAGGATGCCATGACTCTTACTGTAAACACGAATACAGGTCCCGGACCGGCGGTTAATGCGCTTTTGGTTTTCAAAAGAATTTAAAATAATTAAATAATTAAAAACGGTCGTTCTGATTGTCAGAACGGCCGTTTTTCGTTTACCCTGCCGGACTATTCCGGCCAAATCGTTTTGCTAAGCCATGAGCAGCTCTTCTGCTTGTAACCTGCGGTTCACAGCATATAAATAACATGGTTTCTCATAAATTTTGTGGAATTTTGTAAAGTGAATTGTGAGGTTCAACCATGCTGAACTCTATCATTTACTTTACCCGTATTTAAGACCATGAAGCATATGAGTAAGTTTGATAATATATTTAAGAAACTGGACCGTCAGAAATATCCTTTTATTGACGGACTTTATTATTTGTTTATCATCATTTTTATCGGGATCCTGTTTCTCTTCTTCGCATAATTCGTGGCTGACTATCTTTTTATACTGAACCCGAATTCTGGCACATCACTTGGCCGTAATATTGATGCAGTCGCTCACATGATTGATGCAGAAGCGGTTAGAAACAAAAGCAAGGCGCATATACTTTTTACCGAAGCAAGAGGGCATGCTACCGAGCTGGTAAGGGAGAATCTGCAATTGGGAAAATGGAGAGCTGTTGTTGCGGTAGGTGGTGATGGTACAGTAAATGAGATCGCAAAGCCTCTGGTAAATCAACAGATTCCAATTGGTATACTTCCGCTGGGTTCCGGAAATGGTTTGGCACGTCACCTTGGGCTTCCGCTTACCCTGGAAGCATCTTTAAAAAGACTTTTTTCAGGATCAGTTTCAACCATTGACAGTGGGCTGTTAAATGATATTCCTTTCTTCTGCACCGCAGGAATGGGTTTTGATGCCTATGTGGGGCATTTGTTCAGCCAGCAAAACAGCCGCGGCCTGGCCACCTACATTAATGTATCGTTTAAAGCCTACTGGGACTACCAGCCGCAATCTTTCAGGGTCAATGGTTTGGATACAAATGCTTTTTCGCTGACTTTTGCTAACGCCGGCCAATTTGGAAACAACGCCTGGGTGGCACCGCATGCAAATCTTCAGGATGGCATACTGGACGTCTGCACGATCAGCCCTTTTCCAAAATGGTTTGGTACATCTCTGGCTTATCAGCTTTTTACAAAACAACTAAAACCGTCTGCATATATTTCATATCAGAGCGTTACGGAAATAACGGTTGAAACAGAAAAACCGCCCATGATTCACTACGACGGAGAACCGCTGCAGCTGAATACCCGTGAAATAAAAGTTAAAATTAATCCGCAAAGCCTGAATGTCATTATTTAGCCTTTGTGAAACTATAATCTTAACCAATCTTAGTTATGTCAAAAAAAAATCGCTCCGGGGTTGTTTATTCAACAGATCCTGCGTTCGAATACAATGAATCAGGAGAGGACGAACCGGAAACATTGGCGCCACAGCAACAGGATCTTCGTATCTGGCTTGACCGTAAAGGTGGCGGAAAGGTGATCACCGTCATGAAAGGTTTTATTGGAAAAAATGACGATCTGGAAGGATTGGGCAAGCAGCTTAAATCTTTGTGCGGAAGCGGAGGAACTGTAAAAGACCAGGAGGTACAAATACAGGGAGATCATCGTGATAAAATAATCACGTGGCTTTTATCAAAAAATTATAAGGCAAAAAAAGCAGGCGGGTAAAATGGCTTTGAGCAGAGGGCTTGGGGGCAAGGGAACGGCAGTTAACAGCCCTATGCCCTTACCCCCAAGCCCTCTGCTTATAAAACTTTGTTTGTATCAATTTCCGTAGGTGCCGGCAAGGGTTCTGCAGGTACCTGCGCAGGCGGAAAGCTACCTCTCCCACCTTGTAATACTTCCACATTCGTTACAAAAAACTTGGTATCACCATTCCAGGGGAGCGTAAAAAACTTTTGTTCGTAAGTCAGCGATACACGATGCCCGTTCTGAATGGCCTCTTCCAGTTTGGCAATTGCATCTTTATTTTTTGCGCTTACTGAGAAAATCCATTTGGAAGAATTCATCGTGCCGTCTCCTTCGCTAAGGCCGCCCATACGCAGTTCACCTTCGTAGGTTTTAAATAAATATCCTTTGTTGCTTAGCTGTGTTACAAACCCGCCCCGTTTACCCTCGCTGTAATATCCGAATGTGAGATAATATATGATCCCGAAAACGACTGCCAGGAAAACAGCAAATATGACCCATTTACGCATTGTATAATGTTTTAAGTGTGGAATTAAGGCGAACTTCGTAAAACAGTTTGATTTTTCCTAGTGATTATTTTGCGCGGATTGCAATCACAGGATCCATCCTTGCCGCCAGCATTGCCGGTACAATTCCTGACAAAACACCAATGATACAGGAAACTGCCAGTCCCAGTATAATATTCCCCGGTGTCATGATTATTTTAAGCGAGCCCATAGGAATAAACGACAGCAGGAATACCAGAAAAATACCCACTAACCCTCCTACCAGACTAAGCATGACCGCCTCAAACAGGAACTGGAACAAAATTGAATAATTTTTCGCACCCAGAGATTTCTGTATACCAATCAGATTGGTTCGTTCCTTCACTGAAACGAACATAATATTTGCGATACCAAATCCTCCAACCAGTATTGAAAAACTACCAATCACCCAACCGGCCAAAGTTAGCACTGCAAAAAGTCCCGAAATAGCCTGAGCTGCTGCTTCGGGTTTATTTAAGGAGAAATTGCTGTCGTCCCTTGGCTTGATTCCTCGCCTTGTCCGCATCAATCCGGTAATTTCCGCCTCTACGGATTTCATGCCTTCATCATCAGGAAAACCTTTTACAACAATGTTAGCCCTTTTCCTGCCCGACTGAAACAACTTTGAAAAAGATGCAAACGGAATCATGCAATTTTTATCAGCACTGCCGCCAAAATTCACCAGACTTTCTCCCTTTTTCTCCTGTACGCCCACAATCACAAACTTATTTCCTGACAATTTAAATTCTTTTCCGACAGCATCCTGTCCCGGAAAAAGCGCAGCAGCAATATCCGCTCCGACAACAGCTACATTTCTTGCATTAGATGTTTCCAAAGGCATAAAATATCTGCCGGCTGCTATAGTAATATCTGATATTAAATTGTATTCAAATGAAACGCCCTGCACTTGGGCATCAATACTATTCGACCCGTTTTTTAAGGTAATTCCGCCACGTGAATCCATAACGGCAACAGCACTGGCAGATTCCAGGTTATCATACAGATATTTATATTCCGAATAAGTTGGCTCCGGCCATTGAAAATACTTCCACCACTGGTATTCCCCTCCAAAGCTCCATGGCCACTTCTGGACATAGATCACTTTGTCACCAATGAAACTCATACTGTCCTTGATACTTTTTTCCAGCGAATCCACAATCGTAAAAACGGCTACAATTGCAAAGATCCCGACTGTTACACCAAGAAGAGACAATATCGTTCGGGTGAGATTAGACTTTAATGCCTGCCAGGCAAATCTAAAACTTTCCCATATCTGTCGTAAAAATTTCATAGTCCTGGAGCCGGTCTGTTAAACTTAAAAAGAATAGTTCTGAAAATTAAAGCGAAAGCCTCTGTGATCAATCTAATTTAGGATAAAAGGTATTAAAACCGTTTGAGTAGCCGATGAATATTTTAATCAATGATAATTTCGTGGAAAAACTTCAAAAAAAGGTTTTAATATGATCAGGCTTACGAAGAATTGGTAAATTACATCACAAACTGTTACATCGCCACATATGAGAATTCGCTACGCCTTCCTTTTCCTTTTTACCACTGCATCAGGCTTTTTAGCTGCACAGAAAACAGTCCCGGAATCAACCGGCTTTTACCAGTTTCTTTCTGATGATCCCAATCAGAAATCATTTTTCAGTGACCGCAAAGGAGTTATTGCAAAAAACGGAATGGTTGCATCAGCACACCCGGAAGCTTCCCGTGTGGGTGTCGGGATTTTGCAGGCAGGCGGCAATGCAGTCGATGCGGCAATAGCGGTTCAGTTTGCACTGGCGGTGGTTCATCCCTCCGCAGGAAATATCGGCGGAGGAGGTTTCCTTGTTTATCGCGACAAATCAGGACAAACCAACAGTATTGATTTCAGGGAAAAAGCGCCTGCAAAAGGTCATGCGGATATGTATCTGGATAAAGACGGAAATGTGATACCCAATTCAAGTATTCTCGGCAGGCTTGCATCAGGTGTTCCCGGATCCGTGGCAGGTATGGCGGAAGCCCATGCAAAGTATGGGAAATTAGCCTGGAGACAGCTTTTACAACCCTCTATTGATCTTGCCGCAAAAGGAGTTATCCAGACAGATAGAGAAGCAAGAGCATTAAATGCGATCAAAAAAGATTTGTTGACACTGAATCCGGGAACTGCTTACTTCCAAAAATCAGATGGTACAGAATGGAAAGCAGGAGATAAGCTGGTTCAGAAAGATCTAAGTAACGTTTTATCCCGCATTCAGAAAAAGGGCCGGGACGGATTTTATAAAGGAAAGGTTGCTAAACTACTGGTAAAGGATATCAACTGGAAAAATGAGGGGATTATCACTAAAAAGGATCTGAAAGAATATGATGCTAAGTGGCGGGAAACGATTTTTGAATCGTATAAAGGCTACAAGATAATTACTATGGCACCACCTTCCAGCGGCGGTATTGCGCTGGTACAGCTCATGCGTTTTACCGAACCATTTCCTTTACGAAAATGGGGATGGCACGCCGATTCGACGATCCAGGTTATGATCGAAGCAGAACGCCGGGTTTATGCCGACCGCGCCAAGTTTCTCGGAGATCCTGATTTTGTAAAAATTCCTGTTTCAACGCTTGTAAGTAAAGATTATTTACAAAAAAGATGGACAGACTTTTCGTGGGACAAAGCTACCGACAGCAAAAATATTACCGGAGGTACATTCCCTGGATATGAAAGCCTGGAAACAACACACTTTTCTGTTGTAGATAAAGAAGGAAATGCGGTATCTGTTACAACGACTTTAAATGGCGGATACGGAAGCCGGGTTGTGGTTAAAGGCGGAGGTTTCCTGATGAATAACGAAATGGACGACTTTAGCGTAAAACCAGGTGCTCCGAATATGTACGGACTTATTGGAAACAAAGCAAATGCCATTGCTCCTGGCAAACGAATGCTCTCATCTATGACACCAACCATTATTGAAAAGGACGGAAAACTATTTATGGTTGTAGGCACACCAGGAGGCTCTACGATTATTACTTCTGTATACCAAACTATTCTGAACGTAGTGGAACATGGCATGACGATGCAGCAGGCTGTAAATGCACTGAAATTCCATCATCAGTGGCTGCCGGACAAGACCACATTGGAAGCAAATGCATTTTCAGAGACTGCATTGAAAAAATTGCAGGACAAAGGTTATATCCTCGAACAGCAGCGGAACACCATCGGCCGGATGGATTGCATTCTGGTAACGCCGGACGGCTGGCTGGAAGGCGGCTCAGATCCGCGCGGGGACGATACCAGTGCTGGTTATTAATGCTTACCGTTTTAATTCAGGAAGCTGTCATTTCCTGAATTAAAACGGAATAATTTGGAAACTGAGAAACCAAACTTTCTCTTTCCGCCATTTCAAAATCTTCAAAATCAAATCCGGGAGCAACTGTGCAGCCAACCAGTGCATAAGAACTTCCGGCAGCGGGACGTGAACCAAACCAGCTACCGGCGGGAACAACAGCCTGGAAAGTTTCTCCTTTTTCCGGATCGCTGCCTAATTTGATTATATCAAGATCAGTGGTATCAGGATTCAGCACAAAAATATCCAATGCGTCACCTGCATAAAAATGCCACATTTCATCTGATTTAATACGATGAAAAGCAGAAAATTGCCCAGCCTCTAATAAAAAATAAATCCCGGTTGAAAAGCTCCTGTCTCCTGTAAAACGCGGCGGAAGATTTTCCTGGCCGATACGTTCATCCGCACGGTAAGTTTCTGCATAATAACCGCCTTCCGGATGCGGAAGCAGATTATATTTCTCAACCCAATAGGAAACTGTTTTCATTTCTTTGATTTTAATGTAGTTAACACCCGCATTCCCTTTTCTTTCAGTTTTTTTGTTTCAATGTTTTCTTCATTCGTTATCAAAACATTAACCAGATTTGCCGGTGCAAATTGTAAATACTTATCCTTCCCGATTTTAGAAATATCACATAAAAGGTAGGTCACATCTGCATGAGAAGAAGCAGCTAAGGTTATCCCGGCTTCCAGTTCACTGTGTGCACTTAAACCATTTTCCGAAGATATACCATCAACGCCTAAAAAAGCTTTATTTACCTGATACCGGCAAATATGTTCTTCTGCTATTTTACCATGAATAGCCTGCCGGACCGGGTCGACCTCTCCACCTACCAGGTTTATTTTTACAGCTGAACCCATTAACTCGTACAAAACAGGCAGAGAATTAGTCACTACTTTTATTTCTTTATTTTTGATAAACTGGCATAACCGGAAAACCGTACTGCCACAGTCCATAAAAATAATATCACCCTCCAGAATTTCGCTGGCAGCAATCCGGCAGATATGATCTTTTTGATCAGCATTGACTGCTGCTTTATTTTTAAAATCAAAAGGCGTTTTGGTCAGTTCAATTTTCATCGCGCCGCCATGTGTCCTGTAAAGCAAACCATTTGCTGCCAAAGCAGCTAAATCCCGCCGTACAGTAATTTCCGAAGCACCTGTTTTTTCTGCTATATCACTGACGCTCAATTCGCCAAGATCTTTAATCAGTTCCAGAATAATATTCTTTCTTTTTTGAAAATTCATATCATCTTGTATATTTGTTCAAAAATAATCAAAATCAATCAAATTCGATCAATTATATGAATGATAAATTTAGCCTGATTTCAGAAGAAGTTCTTTCCGACAACTGGTATACTTTAAGAAAATTCACGTTCGACTATCAGAATGCCAATGGAAAATGGGAAAGGCAATCGCGTGAAGCCTATGACCGCGGCAACGGTGCCACCATTTTGCTTTACAATAAAGAAAAACAAACCGTAATTCTTACACGCCAGTTTCGTATTCCTACTTACATCAACGGCAATGAAACAGGTATGTTAATTGAAGCCTGTGCCGGTTTACTGGATAAAGATAATGCCGAAGACTGTATTCGCCGCGAAACGGAAGAAGAAACCGGTTACAAAATAAAGTCTGTTAAAAAGATTTTTGAAGCGTATATGTCTCCAGGATCCGTTACTGAAATCCTGTATTTTTTTGTTGCTGAATACACTCAGGACATGAAAACAGGAAATGGCGGAGGATGTGAAACAGAACAGGAGAACATTGAGGTAATGGAAATTGCTTTTCAGGATGCGCTGGAAATGATAGCATCAGGAGAAATCAGAGATGCGAAAACCATGCTGCTCCTTCAGCATGCACAGATCAGTAGATTGCTTGATGCATAAAAAAGCCGAAGACAAGTATTTAGTACTTATCTTCAGCTTCAATGTTATCTGTTTTTATCAGGAAATCGGATCCGGTACTACTGTTGCGTCAGTTTCGGTTGTACCTCCTTTGCCGGAAAATTTAGCGTACAAATCTTTAAAGAATGCCTCCGCATCCGGAAAACTGGTTTTCAGGGTTTCGGAACCTCTTGTCTTTAATTCATCAAAATACTCCGGTGCCTTATCTATTGCTCCCTCAGCTTCCGCTTTAAGGTCATTCGCTTTTGTTTTTAAATCTTCCAGAAGTTTTTCTCCCTCCTCGGACTGCAGGTATTTATGTGCTGCTACTCCGGCTGCTGCGCCAAGAACGAATGTGGCGAGGTGTTTTGCGTTAATGCTCATAATTTCTGATTATATAGTGGATAACTAATTAAAGATATTTATGTTCTGATATAAAAGAAACAAATCCAGTCACTTATCCACAAATGGTTAAAAAATGATGCCAGCGTATACCTGGCTTTCAACTTTCAGCCATCCGCTGTTGTAAGTTACAAAAGCTGATGGCTGAAAGCCGGTTTCCGATATTACTTAATTTCAAACGCCGCCTGCATTCTGTAACTAATTTTGATTTTTTGATATTGTACATCACTATCCTGCACTGCATCTGCGGATTGCTCCATAGCCATTGTACGCATATTTGCTTTCATGTACATTGGCTGGGGATATTGTATATTTTCGTCCAGCTCTCTTATTTCAAGGATTTGCCCCAATTTCTGGTCAACCGCCGCCACCAAGTAAGAAGCTTTCTCCTTAGCTGCTTTTAAGGCATCAATTTTTACCTGTTTTTTAAATTCTTCTCTTTTCGAGTGATCTACCCGGCCAACATTGGCATATTGAACGCCTCGACTTTCTACTTTGGAAAGAATACCGTCCAGCTTGTCAGCACTGCTTACTTTCAGCTCATACTGTTTTGCTTCCAGAAAAGTGGCAGGTTTTTTCTTTTTATCCACATAATTCTGATATCCGCCCACACCGCTCACCGACAATGCCTCCTTTGGAAGCCCGGCATCCGCAATTGCTTTGATCAACTGCTTTTCAAGGGTACTGATAATCACTTTATCTTTCTGGTTTTTTTCATCATTGAAATATTCCCGTAAAGAAATGTTGAAATAGATTTCGTCCGGAACAACTTCCATTTCGGCAAAACCGGCGACTTCAATTTTACGGGTTGGAGGAGTTTGCTGCATGGTATTACCGGTTTGAGAGAAAGATGGAACTACAACGGCTCCAAATAACAATACGCTTAACAAAATGACCTTTTTCATGGCTTAAAATTTGATAATTATTAAAAATGATACTTATGCTTACCCGCACAGTTTGCTCTAAACGATAGAGCTATACGCTTATTGCAAACACGAAGGTTAGAGAGAAAGATGCGGGTGAAGTTTAACCCGGTGTATGTAACGACAACAGGCTATTTTGAACCGAATAATATATACAATTGATTTATAGCAAGATAAACCACCAATGACTTGATTATATCCAGGTAATATTAACAATCATTAACGCCTGATCTATTTCCGAAGAACGCCAATGCAGAACTTAATAAACAAATGCCGATGAAAATAAATGCTGCCTGATGAAAGGTATCAATCAGTTAAAATTCTGATAAATGGAATCCATTATCCTGACAAAATGCTGATAATCTGCCTCTTCCAGATTTCCCCAGCCTTTCCTTCTGATGTCTGCTACTATTGGAAATGCTGCATGATAGGTATCGACTCCTTTTTCCGTTAAAAATAAATTAAATTTTCTCCGGTCACCTGTCGCAGGGGTACGCTCTACAAGCTCTTTTTTTTGTAGCAGATCAATTATTCTTGTTACTGTTGGCGGATCTTTAAAGGTTAATTCCGCCAGCTCATTCTGACTAATGCCTGGTTCTCTTTTGATATGATCAATCAATACCCACTGATCCACGGTCAGATCAAATCCCGCTGCACTCAGCTGTTTCTGCAATGCGCTTCTGATCTTTTTTATGGTTGTATCAATCTTAAAAAAATACGCCCGCTGGTCAGAAGGGTGTGTCATGGATTCTAATGATGTGTTTATCGGAGTATAAGACTACATAATAGTTAGTCTACTAATTAATGACAATTATATTCGAAATTTTAAAAATTCAGGTAGTCCTCTTCGGGCCGAAGTGTAGCTTGAAGGCCTACGTATCTTTTCGTAGAACGAACAAACTGATATTCAGACATCCGTTATGATAAATACTAAAAAGTTAAATTTCTAAAATTTAATTACGAAGGATTACGTAAGCCTTCATTTTTCTGAAACAATGAGAAGGGCTTTAACGAACGTATTTAAAGCCCTTCTCATGCTCTTATATGTTATGCTGAATTTCTTGCTGCATTGATAATTCCAAACATTGCCCGCATAATCAGCTGATTGTAGGTTTCAACATCTACCGGCAGGTTTTTCGGATCTTCTGACAGCATTTGTAATGCATATTGCTGAATCGTTATCAGCGGCAATACAATCCGTTCACGAACTTTAATCGAAACCTTGGTTACGTTATTGCTGTCAAGTAATTCCTTTTGTTCGGAAACATCAAGTAAAGATTCCAGTGTAAGCCTGAACTCTTCATACATTTTATCCCAGAATTCCCTGTAATCTTCTTCATCACGAAGATATTTGGTAGCCGGGAAAAATGCTTTGGATAAAGACTGCATCGAATTTTCAATCAATGTCCTGAAAAATAGCGATTTCTTATAAAGTGCCTTAATTTCCTCCTTTTTTCCGGCTTCTGCCATCTGTGCAATTGCCGAACCAAAACCATAGAAACCCGGAACATTTTGTTTCATCTGAGCCCAGGATCCAACAAAAGGAATTGCACGAAGATCCTCAAATTTCAAACCTTCATCATCATTGCCGCGTTTGGTAGGCCTGCTGCCAATGTTGGTCTGGCCGTAGAAGCGCAATGGAGTTTTCTTATCCAGATATTTGACGAACATCGGATGATTTTTCAGATCCAGATAAGATTCATAGGCAGCTCCGGCCATTTCTTCAATCAAGTCTTTATCTTCCTGGTTCAATTCTTCTTCGATACGATTCCCTCTGAACAGGTGATTTTCAAGACCCGCAGTAAACAATCTTTCGAGGTTATACATTGCAGTTGTTACCGTTCCGTAATTTGAGCTGATTGTTTGTCCCTGAACGGTTAGCTGAATTTCTTTATCTTCAATATCCTTACCCAATGAAGAATAAAAATTATGGTTATTTCCACCGCCACGTGCAGGAGGTCCGCCACGGCCGTCGAAGAAAGTAACCTTTATTCCAAATTCACGGGACACTTTTGTCAGCTCCTCTTTGGCTCTGTAAATAGACCAGTTGGCACGGAGATATCCGCCGTCCTTTGTACCATCCGAGAAACCAACCATAATTGTCTGATGGTTATCCCGCCCTTCCAGATGTGAGCGGTAATATGCGTTTTCATACAACTGACGCATAATTCCGGGCGCATTGGCCAGATCATCTACCGTTTCAAAAAGCGGTACAACATCCAGGGCAAGTTTTCCGCTTTCATCAGCAATCAGGTTTTTTGCCAATGCCACTACCTGCATTACATTCAGTGCAGACTGGTTGTTACTGATCACATAACGATGTGCACCCTCTTCACCATTTTTTTCCTGAATTGTTTTTATAGCACTGATAGACCCAAGAATATCCTTTGTCAGTTCATCATCATAGTCTTCTATTCGCAAAGGAATATTAAGCGACAACAGCAGATCTATCTTTTTAGCCTCATCCCAGTCTTCATAGTCACTGTATTTCAGTAGTGGGATCTTTTTCTCAAGTCTTTTTAAAATATCCTCCCATGCTTTGCCATGCTTGCGGCTATCCTGGCGAACATCCAGGCTTGCAAAGAAAAATCCAAAAATATTAAGTTTCAGAATGAAATTATCCAGTAATTCAACGAACAATCCCTGATGCTTTGTCACCAGAACTTCACGTGCGCTGAGCAGCTCGGCAATCAGCTCCTGCGCATCTGCATAACCTTCTTCGAACGGCCCGAAAATGGTGCTGTTCATTTTCCGCTCAGCAATGGAAATGGCATCATCTACACCTTTAAAAGTTAACCTTCTTTTAAGTGTACGAATATCACGGTAATAACCGCGCAGCAATGTTTCTCTTAATCGTGCCGCTACCTGAAGTGTCGTTTCGGGGTTCACAAACGGATTCCCGTCGCGGTCTCCGCCCGGCCAGAAGCCCAGCCTGAACAGCTTTGGATAAGGCCAGTCATGCGCACTCATGCCCAATCCATCGATCAGTTTCATCAGAATGGCAGGAATGGCATCATAATATACATTCTCTAAAAACCAGCATAAACTTACCGCTTCATCAAAAGGAGTAGGTTTTTCATGATTGATAAAAGCCGTTTTGCCGAGCTGAAGAAGCAGCTGATTTACTTCTGTAAAGTCATTTACCTTGATTGCATCTTCCAGATCATTGATAATTCCGAGCACTTTGCCTGAATAGAACTGGGTGGGATGCGCAGTTAGAACGATACGGACACTAAAATCCTGTAACTTATTAAGCAGCTTCTTCTTTAAAACATCACTGTCAACGCGGTCTGTTAAATACGTGA
>Ga0265797_10004621_pt1 | contig 20865 bp, 19 predicted proteins | sample P2T30metagenome_FD_192433 | JGI IMG/M metagenome (GOLD analysis project Ga0265797, IMG submission 192433) | Plant litter microbial communities from East Loma Ridge, Irvine, California - P2 T30 | ecosystem: Environmental > Terrestrial > Plant litter > Unclassified | place: USA: California...
TCACGGTCAATAGACGTCCGCTCGCCCAGCGCTGCCGATAGTACTTCGAAAACTTCTCGTGCCACCTCGCACAATCTATCTTCTGTTTCGAATCTTCAAAACCGCCCCAATGGGCTTGTTTCCACTATCAGCTTGAGTACAAGTTTGTTCGTACCAACGACAACTGATGAAAGCTCTCACTCGGTGGTCATCTCATCGGGTAGTATACTTCGCACAAGTCTCTCGAGCTCAATCGCGATCACTCCTCCAGTGACGAGCTCTGAATCGTGGCCCTCACAGAAGCTCATCAACAAGACGTTGCTCGTTATACCCTCCACTCCGAACAAAGAGCACACGTCGACAGCGGTCGAACCTACACTAGACCGACAGGCTTCCAAATTCTTCGAACAGTCGACATCATCCACGAAAGGTTCTTCCCCATCTCCATACTCGACGTCCAGCAGTTACGCAAGTGTTTTGACCACGACAAGTACTCACATCTATTCAATGTCTGCATCTATTTTAGGCTTTTCGTTTACGCCATCTGGATCTTCGAGCAGTTTCTTCGCGGCTGAGCCGCCAACAAGCATAATATGTCCCATCTCATTGCCAATGGCATGTAATGGCGCATGTATCGACAATCAGGTTGATGTTGACAATTGTGGGAGATGCGGAAACGCCTGCGGTTCAGGCTGGGCCTGCCTCGAGGGTCAATGTTGGAAGATTTGGGCATTTGCAGCGCGCCCAACTCGCACCACAGTAAAGGGTGAATCAAAGTTCGCACCGTCTTCAAGGCCGACGCCAAATTTGGGTTGGTCTTCTGTGACGAGTCAAACTTCGACACCTACAGTAAAGGGTGCTGGACGGTTTATTGCCAAGGGACTTGATGGTTTATGGTAGTACGCCCGAGATTTTTGACTGTATAATCGCTTCGCGGTCTTTTTGAGATGAGCTACAATAGAATACAATGGTGTCTGAGAATGCGTCCGGTTCTTCAGTCGCGAGTAACTTGCAGTATATGACGCATCACTACAACTTTAAGGCAGATAAATACGAGTGGTAAAGATCTACTTGATCGACCTTTTCTCGCCATTCCCAGGCACAGTTTGTGATCACCTGGATAAAATGGGGTAATGTTGAAGCTGTCGCAACAACGGAGCTTGAAAGTCTCAGCAGATTGCGCCGCTTCCACCGTACACTGTGCTGGACAACTGCCTTGTATGCTCCTAGGGCCACGAAGGAATACATCCGGCATCTGCGGAAGATCGAGGTCATGATCTGTAGGCCCATGTCTCGACAGCCCAGGGGTGGAGATCGAGCGCACGACCATCTGCGCTCCTCGACATCAAGTCCACCCCTTTCTACATGTTGTACAGCGAGGCTATCTAACCACAAACATGGAAGCGAATATTGCGTCGTGTAGGTCGGTTCATTATAGCCCGAACATGCAAATTCTGATCAGCAAGGATGGGGCAAGTAGTCTCGATGGTCTATCTGTTGGTAAATGCTCACCGCACTATTCAACACCTCACGAACTCCACCTCAATACTCAGGTATCTGAGCCGACTTCCGATATGTAACCTACATTAGTGCTCAAGGTTCCTTCCCGCTGCTGCAGCAGTCGTTCCGTATTCGGGATGGAAGTACGCTTCCTTCGGAGCAGGTCTCCGCGGTGCTTGATCCAATTGTACTTCAGCCCACACCCTCATTCAGCCTCATTCTCCATGACTGCGTGATCCTAATTCTTGTTGTCTTGTCGATCAGTACACCTCATCCACTACTTTAGTCTGGTATTGGCAAACAGGCAGTCAATACGAGAGAACTACAGGAACCTGGGCCACAACGCGCGTCTTCAATGGCGTGGCTGGGAAATTCATGCACAGCCCTCTGTGAAGACTCAAGAGTCTCAACCACCCACGCCGTTGTAACGGCGGCTAGCGACCTGACAGTAGTGGCGCCGAGAGAGGAACCGAATCTACTACGTGGTGCGGCAATTTAGCTGCAGGGCCACGAGACGGAGAAATGCATGCATTGGTGCCCGAAAGTAGGTATCCGTGCGTTTATACGTCAACAGAAGCTCGCTTCAAATGTTCTTTGTTTGAGAATTAGTGTTGTAGATTTGTTAGGCACTTGCAACCATACGGCCAGCCCCTGCATATGTCCAGATTTCTCAGACCAAACATCTTACGGGCATGTACTGCTGCAAGACTATGCAGGTTCGGTTCTTGCTCCCACGATCCATTCCCCTGGAAGTCATCCTTGTGAAAGCAACGTGCTCGTACATGCGCGGTCAACGGCATGTCCCTTGAGACACCACGAGAAGGAATGATCATCTCATGATTGTCGTTTCACTCAATGCGGCATCCATGCAAGAGCCATGATATTGCAAGTTAGTACTTTGGGCATGTGGAGGGAGGGCACCAACAAAATGCCTCTCAGATCTCGTCCTAATCCAACACAAGTTAAGTCACTATGAACAGCATGGATTTGTTGCCACTAGCATATCGCTCGTGACATGTACCATCAGAATTTGAGGTGGAATGGGAAATCCATGCCATCTGAGATTTGCCAAGGTCGATGCAGTGGGAGACGCCCATGCAAAATCTACAGTTCCGATAGCTCATGATGTTGGTAGAGTCTAGTGCGCGGCGATTACCGTCGATTCGTTGTCACACAGCCAGCCTTCGACTGTGCTGAACGTGTTGTCTCATGGTAGTCCTTGTAGAACCAATGATGTTAGATGAAGCTTACGCCAAATCACCACACCAAGAAGCTGTGTACACCACATGAGACTGAATAAGACGGAAAATCAAGGCTCCACCGTCCGGTAGTGACCATCCAAGATTTGGCGACAAGGTGTCAGGGCTGAGTGAAGACACTCGCTAGATGAGTATGCCAACCTCGCGAACCTCGACTAATCCGTCCAGAAGTCACGCTGTCGATCTTGGTCCTTGTCAAAGCTGCGGTTGACGAGTGAGCCTGGTGTCAAAAATCCGGGGCTCGGTTTGATCCGACCGCTCCCCAGCTAGTCTGTGTATTTAACGCGCCCGACACCACGGACAACCATGTTACATCAAACACGGACCCAACAATGAGAGCCAAGGAAATTGGCACCACTTTGGCAAACGTTCGTTCGCCGGCGAAGTATGTGCACAGTCGGCGACGAGGAAACGACTGTTTCGATGAGAGCTTCGAGAACTTATTAGAATTGCGCGTTGCTGCTAGGTAAGTGCTTAGGCGCACTGTGCTGTACGTGGCGTAGTTGGAACACTAACACCACCCGACTGGCGATGAGATGACAGCCGCATCTGGTGTTGAGATGATTCGTGTCCGAAGGCTGAGCCCGCGTCATTCCGAACCGTTCAGTCGTTCGTGAAGCCGTGAATCTTTCCGGTCGCCCGATGCGGACTGGTGGCGCATGCAAACGATTTGGGCACAGTTGCTGTCTCAAGCCGGTGTAGGCAGAGGACAGACTTTCAATCGCTTTCGGATAGTCTCCAAGGTGTCGTGCATGAAGAAATCTGGTGGCTTACAGGCGCAGACGTCAGAGAAGTCGTTGACGGCTCACATTGGACGGGCAAGCTTTCCGCCGCTATCTTGACTTATGCAACCCTAAGACACGCGGAGAATCATCATGCTCTGGTTCCATTCCAAAGCAGGAACATCACAAATAACGCTTTTCAACGCCCCAAGTCATGGGCTGATGGTCCCTGCAGACAAAGATCTGCCCATGTAAGAAAGCTTAGTACCGTCAGGGTGTTTTTCGCAACGAAGAGCATCCCGGTCGCCCAGCTGTCAGATGCGTCCTTTGCCATCTCCACACGTGGGAGGTAAGTTACGCGAACATTTGATACAGACGACAGGGACATAGTGAGGCGAACAAACCCAAGAGAAAGACGCGTGGCTTCACTTTTGAAACGATGGGAAGGGTCAGTGAAAGGATGTATTCACAATGAACTTTTGAGAGAATCTAAGTTTTAAGCGTAGTTATACGCCATGTTTGGAGTCGATCTGACCTTCACTGCATCATGCGTGCTCATCACTCAATAACAATGCGTTTCAAGGCTACCTAGAGTTGCGATGAACTCAAAAGACTTGTTTCATTTCGATTGCAGGCTAATGTGTTGAGTGTATGATCGGGTTCTGGGCATATAGCTCCTTGGAAAGTTTCCTAACCATAAACCATCCGCCCAGGTATATTCCTGAACTTCTTCGTCCTAGACGCTGACGTGTAAGGCAATTCAGCCTTGTCGTAAACATTAGGTTTGACTAGCCGCGACTGCTGCCGGAGTCAATGCGATTGAGGTCGATGTAAACCGCTGACATGGTGGCTCCTTGATATGAATATTCTTGGCGGTAGTCTCCTTGGCTCTGGGTCCAGTATGCGTAGTGTGACGGGGCTTAGCGGTCCACGCAATCGACTCTTTCTCATCTCTTCAGAGACGATGCTGGACGCGATCCCCCGGTCGAGAGCCTTGTCTAACCTGTGGGAGTACAGTCCGTCTACGGAGGGTTTTGTTATACTCCAGGAGCACGGCCAATTTCGATGCTCGTGTACAGGAACTCGGATACCCACGCGGTTCAATTATTAAGCGGAGCCTGGGCGTAACTTCGGACGAACGCACTGAATATGGTCTAAGATTGCTATCGATCAGTCGATCCCCCAGTGCACGACAAAGCGCGCAAAACGCCTCAAGTATAGTTTGCTGCCTGTATATTCGCTCTGTGAACAATTGGTCCTCCGCACTATCCTCAATTATGGAACGGCTCGGTTTCGGTTCCGTTTTCAGTAGTCTTCCCAGATCTTTAACATGTTGCTTTACGTCAAGGTTTGAACATCATCGAGGGGTCAACCGGATAGCCTTGGATGTTGAATCTGGGATCGTATGACGTGGGAGCAACTCCTATGTGATGCGACTGCAGATGACTATGCTGCGGGTGAGACGAAGGTAGTGTTACGGAAGATGGCGGGAGAAGCTGTGAGCTTCGCTGTGGCAATGAAGCCTCGTATGGTCCAGGAGTAGTGGAGTTGCTCCTGGGCGCAGATCCTGAAGAGTGAGGTGTGCTGTGTGCAGCGTTGTACATGGATATGTCCTCGACGTGACTCGTGGGTGCCTGGATCATGCTTTGCTGAGATGTATTGAAAGGGAGCTGAGCCCCTGTCTGAGCAGCCAGCCTGCGAATCAACTCGCTCGATGGATACGAATGAGATGTGGTCGAAGACATCGCCGAGTAATCGTCCGTCATATTCGAAGGAACCGTCCCTGATATGCCGATCGTAGCGGCAGGGTGTTGGTGTTGGGAGAGATTCAGGGACCGGGGTAGCGGTAGGTTGGGCAGAACTTCGGAAAGCTTAGCGAGCAAAAGAGGAATGTACCGGGATTGTCCACCGCGCAGGGTGGAGATCAAGGTCAAGAACCGTGACACGTAATCTCTAGGGCCAAGTGCAAATGCATCAGGCGAGAATGATGTTACAGCAACCACGTCCGCTAAGCAGCAAGCGATGTCGAAGAGTTTCTCAATCTACCATGATGTCAGCACAAAATCGCTCAGTAGAGAATTGTGAAATTGGGAGGGACGGTTTAGCGAAAAGTTGGGTGTCGAATGAGAGAAGTCTGCAAGTGGGTCGTCGGACAGGGGTTGTTTGTTCGGGTTTTGTCGTGTTGCAGATCCATTTCAACCGGTACTGGAAAACGACGCGGATCGAAAGAGACTGAACGTGACTTACCAGCTCTGCGCCATGGACTTCCATCGCTTGCGGGGAAAATTGATGTGTCATAGTCAGAAGGTCCCTGCTAATTTCGATTGGGTACTTGAAGGTCATGCAGTTTTCGTTGGTGACACTGCTCACAACGCCCTGGCATACGCATAGCTGCCATGCTATGGCCTTAAGCCACTGTTGTGTGATACGAATCTCAACTGCCTGGGCTTCCGTGCATTCCAAGTAAGCCGGTACTGCTTCCGAGAGGTGTGATTGAACTTGTGCGAACCATGCAGGATTGGCGGCACTTGCGTGTACTTGATTCCAAAGATTGACAAACGTGTCATCGATGATTTTGTACAGAGTTATGAGAGCCTCAAGCCCAGCGGCAATTGGTCGATCCGAGGGCACTTCGTCTAGAGATGGAGGGTGTATCGTCGGGTACAAGGAAATCGGTCGGTGTTTGTGCAACGCGAATGTTCTGTCAAACATGTCAATATTCGTAAGATTGATGCAGATCTCGATTTGAGCATAGCTGATCACGTACCTTTCTGCTATAAACAGAAGCCAGTATAACACTCGCTTGCGAGAAATGTCGAGTGGATCGTGTTTGTAAGTTTCTTCATCGTGCATTCCAAGGAGCTGAGCTTGCGTGGTAGCCTCCCGCAGATAGGCCCATGCTGTGTTCTCCCGACCCAAGCCAAAATAGCACCCGCAATAGAACCACGATGTGAGAACTGTGACATGCGTGGGGTTTTCGCGGTAGTCGTAACCGTTTCGTACGCGGACCGACTCTTCCAGAAGAGCGTGACCGAGTGTCAAGTTGGACATCTGGGAAACTTCAGGTCGCGATAGCATGATTGTAGGCACCTTCATGTTTGCTCGTATCATGACGTACGCGCAGAGCGCGACAATCATGCAATAGGCCTCCGTAGAACGTTCCATGTTCACAGCTGCTTCCTGTGCTTTCTGCCGATGTAGGACGGGCTCTGATGGGTAGACGTTGGCGAAGAAGAAGTCCAAGCAGCTTTCAACTAGTCCGGAAGGTAGGAGGCCTTGCGCGCGCGCAAAGGTCGAAGAGAGGGTACGTCCATCGAAGCTCAGATCTTGCGGGAAACCGGCAGCAAGTTGGGCATTGCGCTGATTTTCGCGAAGCTCAGAAAGGACCTTTGCTCGACTTCCTTTGGGTCCTTTCTTCTGTGGGATGGCATTGTATGTGCAAGCGAGTCCTGCAGATACACAATTCTTGCATGGGTTGGTACCTTCACCAATGCATTTCACCTTGCGTCGGTGACAACTGTAGAGGGCGACGTGAGAGAAGGTCTCATGTTGCGCCGCGAATGCGTACGTACCTATCGCAAGCTCGCTTGACTGGAGCAGTGGGTGATATGCTGGACGACATGTTGAGTAAACGAGCGATTGGGTAAAAGTCTGGACCTCGCGTGGAGAAGAGGACGCGGCTCCGCTGGTACTATTAGTATCATTGACATGTCGCGCCTGCAGTCAAGAGATGCGTTGGAGAGTCCCTTGTGTCATTGAGCTGGTAAGAACGCCCATCCGCACCTGGTAGACCTGGTCGATCGAACAACCAAGCGTTCAGGCCGCATTTTAGACTCAGCTAGCAAGTTCCGCTTGATCAACCAGGATGGTATGCGAGTGCACAAATACAATAACATAACGCGGAGAAAGAACCGTGGCCCCTGATTCAACGGCTGGGTGAAGAAACCTGCAGGGAAGCGCGCTGGTAACAGCTCAAACGCCCACCACAAGGTTGCGAGCCACGGTGCTTGGGCGGTCTGCCTGGCCAAAGCAGGCTTGTCCTAGACCGGCTGGTATGCGTGAGTAAGTCGACAACGATGGCACGGCTCCAAAGCGGGAGCTTCGTCTAGGGCGCCGAAGTTGATCCGATTGAGCGCGTGGATGGCAGCGGGAGAAGATCAACGTAGATTCGGCAAGTGTAACGATCCAATTTTCCGACTGTTCTCTGACCGCTACACGAGGCTTGTTAAGAAGTGCCTGCCCAAGCAGCCCAAGCAGTTCATACAATCTCGCGTTTCTATCGCGGGACATTGCACCCGACTGTACACGTCCTCTTCTTGCGCGATTCGATCCATAATCGTGCTGGATGTCGTCATAAAAACCCACTAGTTGAGTATTTTTCAAAATCGTGCAGCTCAGCTCATGGTAAGAGCACGAGACGACCAGATTGCACTTCACCACCTCAGTCCGATATTCTTGTCTGGAAAACATCGTGTTCAGGCGAGGCGCACGGTGCGATGCAACGGATCCGGCCGCGGTGGGCATAGCGAAAGCCGCCTCTTCCGTCACGAGGCGGCCGGGCGACGGGGCATGGCAATGCAGATGGAATACGGATACACGAAACCGAACCCCGTTGAGGATGCAGCGACATCCTCGTGCTTTTATCCTTTGTAAGAAAGGCCCTTTTGCGGCTTCGTCCGTTGTGACTTGTTCCGGAGCTCGCTGCCCGTCGCAACACGATGGGATGGAAGCAAGACGCGATGTCCAACTTGCAAGTGCCAATTAGAGGACAAGGAGGTGGTTCCTGATGTAGTCTGTTCCGGCCGGACTTGTACGCGCCACTGCTAGGTCGTCGCGCAACAGTCGCAAATCATGCTAGGCGCGTAGAGTGTGAGTTGTAGGTCGCTGCTAGAGGTATGAGGGCTGCAGTGTGGTGTTGAGGCTCGAAACGAGAATGGATCTGAGTACAACTGCCAAGCACCCAGAATCGCGGATCGTGTAGGGCTGAGGCGTACACTAGCAGGCATGGATAGAATGCTCACTCCGCGGAGCGCAACGTCAGTCCTTCACGCAAATAATCAGGAATAGGTGTCGCGAAGGCAGTCTTAGGAGAGGAGAGCTATAATGGTACATATAGCAGTTCAATTGCACTGATTATTTCTGGGTATCTTGCCATTAGCAACAGTGGAAAGGAGACAGAGCGTACAAAAAGAGCAGAGATAAGTGCAAACAAACCGAGACTTTGCGCGAGAGACAAGAAACCAACGACCAGTGGTTGTACATCAACTGAATCCGATTCTATCTCATGAGCAGAGAAAAATCTCACTGTCCTCAAGTCGAACAAGATTGCGTAAGAGCAGGACCATCAAAAGTCATGTAGAACTTCTGAGAAGACGCATCACCAGTGCATCAATTTGCAAGAAGATGAGCCTGGAATTCTCAAGCACAAACCATACCCAGAAGTAATAGAAACACGAGTCCTTAAATCTGATTCTTCACCCGTAAAGTATGCCCTACCCATAGAGTATGCCCCACCCATAAAAGTATCCCCTTCCCATAAAACATCACCTGCCCCTAAAGTATTCCGAACAGCGACCCACCAAGTATCCCGGAACCCATGAATTGTCCCCTACTAAGTTATACACAAACCCCCTGTATCTCTAAACTCCACCCAAACGCAAGACTCCCACCCCAAAAGACAAGGGATCCACATCCCAACAAACGAGTTCCAATCTCCAAACCTTTGGAAACCTTCAGGACAACTCCAAGCAGCTTTTGAGAAGCTCTTCCCCGATTTGTGCACCAGAACATAAGAAACCGCAATTGAACGCGTCTAGAGCACGAATTCGACATTACGTCACTCCAGCATCAGCAGAACGCAAGCAAGCCTAACCAAAAACACCGTATGTATTCATACAATAACTCGCTATCAATATCTACAAACAGGCGACTAAGCAACCTGCTTCACAAGGCGCGACTGACGAAAGCTAACCTACATCCCCCAAAGCGCCGCAGAAATGCCAAAAAAGCAACCCCATCCTTTTGTCATAACCATTCATTACGAGAACTCAACACGGCTTCCACCTGACCTCGCCGCCTTAGCCTGCGCCCTTTCCGCCCTCCTCCTCCTCCGATTATTATCGTAGGCGCTGATATCGGTTCCTGTATCGTTAACTTGCGTGCCGAGCGGACTGCTCAGAATGCTATTTGCCGCAGCCGGCATAGGCGGTGGCGGAGGTAGTGGGATGTTTCCCGGCCTCGCGAAGTTTGGCGGTGGGCCGGCGGGAGGTGGTGGGATCGTGGGCTCGGGCATGCGGATGGGGCCACCGGGTGGTGGACCTAGGGGTGGAGGTGGGAGTGAATTGCTTCCGCCTTGTGCCATTTCTTGGGCTTGCTGTGCTTCTAGGGCTGCCGTTCTGCGCCAACGGTCGTTGTTGAGTTCACCGAGGGAACTTCGGCTTTCGTCGCGGTTCCTGCGCTGCCTCTCCTTGCGTCTTGCTTCTCGCTCGGCGGCGGCTTCTTCTTCGTTCAGTCTTCGTAAGGTAACGTGTCGTCCGTCGTTGTGCATCTTGACCTTGACGGAAACGGGTGGTGAAGCAACACTGCCTTCTCGACTACTTCTTCGTTGGCTGTGGTCTCGTTTTGATGGTGAGCCTGTAGAAACGGCAGTCGCTGCGGCTGCACCGGCTAGTGCAGGTCCCAGCAAGTCGCCAGAACTATGGTGGCGGCGATGTGAGCGGCCGCTGGGTGACGTGTATACCTCTGATCCAGATTCAATTTCAGAGAACATGTCGGCCCCATGGCGATGAGGTGGTCGGTTAAGCGGCGCTGAAGCTCCTCCTGTCGAGTCCATTGGTGGTCTGGGTCGTGCCAACGAAGGTGTGACACCTGTGATGTCGCTGCTGAGGTCGGTGTAGTCGGTAGATGCACGCCTGTTGCGTCGAGGAGGCGCGCCATCCCCGGTGAACTTGCGTCGGCCACTGTTCGCTCGCGCTATACGCTCCTCTTCCAGATCGTGTTGCCTTAATTCTTCAGCTCGCTGGTCCTCCTTCTTCGTTTTGCGCTTGCCCATCGAGTGCTTGAGGAAGCCTAGCACGCCAAGTGTTGCTATACCGTCTCTTAGTCCATATGACCGCTCTTGTATTCGTGTATCGCGCTCGTCACTGAAACTCGTCCGGCTGTCGAAAGAGTCCATTGACGCTCCGCTTCTAGGAGGACGGTGACCCTGACGAAGAGGGCTTCCAGCCATTGCGGCCGCCTGAGCAGCTTCCCTTTCTTCCACGCGCCGCCAATCATCACGGCGGTTTGCTGGCGATTCTGGTGCCATTCCTTCCTCCAACCGACTGAGATCTGTCTGGGTGACTTCCGACCGTCCCAAGGGGCGTGCATAGCTGACGTCGCTTCCAGTCTCAGTGGGCGCGCGATGCTTCTTGTTCCGATTGAAGAGTGACTTCACAGCGAATATTCCTCCGGCAGCCGCACCAGCTCCAAGCAGGCGACTTTTCCAGGTGCCACCCTTCTTCGCGTTGCCGGCATATTTCTCATCGCTTAAGTAAGAGTCGGTAAATCGCGACTCCACGCGAGAGCGAGAGTCATGCCGCGAACTGAGCACTTCTTGCCGGCTCCCATTGCGTCTACTACGGCTGTGACTACGACTTCGTGATCGTCGCCTCAATGCAGCTAGGCCAGCACCGGCAGCTCCAGCTGTTGCAAGTGCTCCAAGTCCGTGGCCTCTTCTGCTCTGTCTGCTACGGGTGCTTCTTGTTCGGTCGGTGATGAAAGTTGTGCCGTCGTCGAAACCCATCTCAGGCTGGTTGATGTACGACAGGATGAAGTACAGCACTAGAAGTGCGAATGCTGAGAGCGCATAGAGGATGAATAATACCTTAGGCGAGCCATACAGTGTCAGACCCAGTGGAATCTGTACAATCCCCAAGATTGCAATAAGTCGACCGAGCCATTGGTGAATCTGTACCTGTTAGCTTAGGTCGGGTGTCTTCATGTGGTATCATACCATAAGTTTGAGCGGAATCTTGAATCGCTCCTTGTTCTTCTCCCATCGGTGTATTACAGAGCCTCCTATCGCCTGGATCAACACAAGGGTGTAGAGAGCGACTCCAATGCCGTGATGTGGGTTGGTCAGGGATCGTGGCAGGCCAACAGCTTGAAAAGCCAGTATGAAAGAAGCGGTGGACAGGATTACAGTCAATATCTGCAGCCAGATATGGAACCTCAACGCGGTACGAGGATTGCGGTGGTAGAAGCGAGCCATGAAGATGGCCGCAGGAACGACGAAAAGGAAGGTTATCGTAGCGAGAATAGCGTGGGCGGTGACATATGTCTTGTAGTTTGGCATGCTGCGAAATCGATTTCCCATGCCTAATAGAGTCAGTACAGAGCAATCAGCCAGTTGCCAGCGATCTCACCATTGTAGCGCATAGTCTCAAAGTTCAAGCCGACCAGATTTGGTAGCAAGAATGTATTGCGCTCCGAGTTCCACGTGCCATCGCCGACATACATCGAGTCGGACTTGTATTCGCTTGAGCCCGGAGGGGAAAGCCCTTGACCGGACATGGTGGTTGTGATTGGAGGTCGTCCTCAGCCGTTTCGTCGTCGGAATGCAGTCTGGGTGTATAAATTGCGCCTCGCGCACGCAGAGATGGAAGCTGATGGTCCACAAGAACACCAAGATGAATTACGCAAGAACAAAAAGTAGGTCGTAAATTCGTGAAGAGCGTAGAAATAGCGAGAGAGGCCGCTGGAGGGTCGAGTCCTCAGCGATGCGCAAGAACAGTGAGCTTGTCCGACGCTGCGGACAGCTCTGGTGGGGGGACGTCAATCAGATCGTAGACGGTCGATATGGTCTCTAGCGATATGGTCCTGATCGTTCGATATGCGCGTGGGTGGTGGAAGGTGATTCAGATTTCCTCGACTTTGAAGTTGGCAGTGACTACCGGTGACCAGCTCATCTAGCCCGGGAAGGGACCCACTTGTGCCAGCTGTGTTTACCCACTGGCGCACTTCTCGTCAACGAGGCAACGCAACCGATACGGTGTGGCGGAACTAGCCAATCACTGCACGGCCGCCACCGCTTCAGCTGGCATGACCTGGAGATCGTGCATCTTGCCTCCCCACAACCCGCAGAACCATACTGATTCTGGAGTGGCGGGAGCGGTGGTCGAGTGAAAAGGAAAAGCGACAACTATGCAAAGATGTACTAACACACCGCAACGTGCCTCGCCTTGATCTACCGTCTTGAGTGACTACTGAATTATAGTCGTTATTGCATCGATGATAGGGTGGATTCGTCGTTTTAGTTGCTTCGACGAAGTTAAAATTGACAAGAAAGAGCCATAACAAGCAGTGGTATCACAAGAAGTCCTTTCCATCCCGTAACGCCATCTGAACAGAACAGCGCAGTCTCGCCATCCTCAGACCTCCAACATCTCCTTCAAAGCAGTCTCGGACGCCCTCAGCCATCGACCTCTCTCCTCCAGCTCATCGCCAATACCGCCACCCTCTTCTTTCCTCCTTCGTGCCTCCTTTGCGGCCGCAACCGTCCCATTCTTCAGCGTCTCCAGCGGCTTCAGCTCGCGCTCTAGCTTCTCGAGTTCCCTCGCTCGGTTCGGCAGTGTGGCTTGTAGACTCGCAATCTGCGCATTCAGAGCCGCCAGCTCGGCCTCCCTCTCGCTTAGTATGCGAGTCGTCTCTGGTAGTGGCAGAGAGAGCTCTGGATTGTCGGACGTTGGTGTCTGCTCTTGCTTCAGCTGCTCGATTTTCGATTCCAGGCCCTCAATCTCGACAGGTAGGGCTTCCAGCTGTTGTGTTCGCAGCTGCAGGCCTTCGTACCGCAGCGAAAGCTCCTTGCCCTTCTCCTCCAATTGTTTGAGAATCTCAGCGACTTCAAGCTTGCGCTCCTTGAGGCTAGCCTTTGTGGCTAGGATTTCTTCCTCCTTCACAGCGTTTTCAGGCGCTTCGACGAGGCGTGGCGGGTTCTCGGTGATGCTGCGAAGAAACTTCTCCTTCGTGACTTGCTCGACATAGCTGAAGCGCAGTTTGCTGAACAGCTCTTTGTAGTGCTGTAGGTCTGCTTCTAGCGCGGCAGGGTGTGTATCGCCATTCTGTTCGCTGTCCTCTGACGCTGCGGAGTTGCGCTTCTTCGCAGACTGGGGAAGGTCTTTGGGTGCGAGTGTCTCGGCGATGGACAGCAGCTTGAGTGATTGATTTTGCTGCAATTGCTCGAGAGCCGATTGTGGCGTTGGCGGACCAGACTTTCGTTTCGGTGCCATGGTCGAATATCGTCGAGAGGGACGTCAGAGCAGTGTAGAGTTTGGAGGGGTGTTTGTTTTGTTGATGCTCAGAGGGGAAGCGCCTGGCCGCGGTAGTTACCATATCGGGAGCTAGCGCGGCTCGCCCTCAAGTGCTGCATGGTGGATTCGAGGTCATCGCTCCCTTCCTCTCAGCAACTCTCTACGCAGCCTTCACCATTACTGTTGCGCTCTCACCATGGCCAACAACATTCACGATGACGAACACATTGCGGAACTCCTCAAACAAGACGCGAAGAATGCAAAGAAGAAGTACGAGCTTGTCGGCATCGACGCTTTCAATCCCAAGAGGTGCGTCTCTTCGACCTATATTAGTCGCTCAAGTGGTAGAAGTACGACTTCGCTTCTGCACGCTGTTGCATTATACTAATCAGATCCAGGGAGAAGTCCGGTGCGCCGAAACCCAATACAAACTTCCTGCGAAACATCATCCGCCAGACAGACAGTCACAATGCAGCGCTGCTGGCAAGGGAGGCCGAAGAGTCAAAATCCCGGCTCAAGGATATGAATCGCGAACGTATACGAGCCGAGAAGGACGATGAGATCAGGAAAGAAAGGAAGGCAGACGGGAGACTGACACCGGTACTCAGTGATGAGGAGGCGCAAAACGCATCAGCACGGGGACGAGCAGATCGTGGCAGTGGAGGAAGTAAGCGCAAGCGATCCGTGGAGCTGTACTCTCGCAGACGTCGAAGCAGAAGCCGTGAGCCGCGTCGTGAGAAGAGAAAGCGCGGAGACAGCGACGACGAACGGTCAGACCGACGGACGAAAAGATCGAATCATCACCGTAGGCGCCACGGAGACGACTACATAAGCGAAGACGAAGAGAGTCGATCCCGAAGGAAACACAAGTCGAGTCGAAGAAGACGACGGTCAAGCTCACAGTCTCGGTCACGGTCACGATCACCTCGTGAAGAACGAGCCGGAAAGACACGCCGAAACCGGGACCGATCACCCTCGCCCAAACATTCATCACGACGCAAACCCGAGAAGGCCAGGCGATTATTTCCAGGCCCAGCTTCAGATTCCGACCCCCTCGAAGCAATAGTCGGCCCCCTCCCACCCAACGTCGAACCCCACGTACGCTCACGCGGTCGCGGCGCCCACAAAGCAAACTCAATGGGCATGGACTCCCGATTCTCCTCCACCTACGACCCCGCCGTTGACGCCAGACCACCATCTGATGCCGAAGACGACTGGGGCGAATCTGTCGAGGCGTTCCGAGACCGTCAGCGGTGGAAGCAGCAGGGCGCCGAGAGATTGAAGGCTGCTGGCTTCACGAACGAGCAGGTGAAAAAGTGGGAGAAGGGCGATAATAAGGACGAGGAGGATGTAACGTGGACGAAGAAAGGGCAGGCTAGGGAGTGGGATCGGGGGAAGGTTGTGGATGAGGATGGGGATGTTGAGTTGAAGGCGGAGTGGGGGAGGTTGAAGTGAAGTTGGTGTAGCTATAGCCAGCTTTACTTGTCGCTTGTGGTTTAGTCTTGGAGAAGATTTCGCAACGATCTGAACTGGATATTGCTCTTTGCGCCCCGTATTCCCTTGCCATCCGTGCGTGCGTCGAAGCTCAGCGTTACAGCATCCAGCCTACAACATCACAAGTATCACAGCACCTCAAGTAGACAAATCAACAATGTCTTCCATTGTCTGCTGTTTCTATCCAAGACGTACTACCAAGCGTAATACAGTGCGACCAGGCACAGCAATATCCTATGCCGCTGAACAGAACAACAAGCGCCTTAGCGCCCACGAACCAAGAAACGATGCCTGAGTGATTTTCCTCAGCAAGAAAAGAAAGCAAGGAGATGGACGGTGCTGGTGATGTAGCGGCGGGTGAGCGATACGCATATTCGACCCAAAAGGGGCATTATACAGTGTACGGGTCCAGCCTGGGGAAGACTAAAGAGGATATCGTGAGGATGTGTGGGTAGTCGAATGGTGAGAAAGAGGTTAGTTTGTGGCTCTGCTCTAGACGTCAGCACGAGTCACGTAAGAGAGACGCCAGAAGTATTACCTACGGTGCCTTTGGCCTTGTAACAACCACAACAGCCACGATGATCGCAATGATGATGATGAGGATGATGCAGATGAGCAGGCACCACCACTTCTTCCTGTTGCGGGCGCGCGCGCTATTGATGGCGGTGCCAATCTCCTCGTTGCCCTTTGTGACGTTGTCGTGGACTTCTTCGCCCTTACGCTCGATGTCCTGCACCAGCGGCTCCTGCTCTTGCACGATGCGGTCCAGGTCCTGGAAGAGCTCGGCGAGCTCGACCATCTGGCGCTCGATGTTCTGGATGGCTTCGTGGCGCTCCTTGACGTTGCGTAGGGTCGAGTTGGCTTGGCCGCGGCGGTCGGAACTGAGGAGCTGGGGGGTTGTGAGTATACGTGCTGGTGTCATTTCATGGTAGAATTACTTACGGCTTGCTGGAAGATGGGCGCGTTGGGGTCGGAAACGGCTTCCCTGACCTCTGCGTCTGTGGCGTCGGGGCGCACAATGCGGTACTGGCGCTCGGCGGCCTGCTGCGACTCTTTCCTGAAGGTGGACTCGAGGGTCTGGTACTTCTGGATCGTCTGCTTGAGCCTGCGGTCTGCCTTGGACACGTGGTTCGCACACTGTGGGTTGCTAGCCTCGCGCTTCGATTTGAGGAACTTCATGCGGCTGACGAGCCCGCGGTAGGTGGCCATGATTTGTGCGCTGAGGTTGTCGATCTCGTGGGAGGGCATGTCTGGCCGCGAGAGCGACTGCCTGAAGACGCGGTCGAGGTCGCTGAGCTGGCCATCGAGCTGGTCGATTTCGCGCTCGATGGTTATGCAGTCGTTGCGGATGTCGGCGGCGCTCATGCCAGCATTGCGGTCGCTGTATTCGTCCATCTCTACGTTCTGGCCGCCTGTGGTGGGTGTGAGAAAGAGTAGTGGCATGGTGTGTCAAGGAGAGCTGTACGTACGCTGGTCGTATGTCTGGTACGGCTGGCTGTTGTAACTGCTATCTTGCTGCTCGAACGGATTCTCACCGACTTGGCGGTAGTTTTTGTTGTTGCCGAACTGTTCGCTCATGTTGGTTAGTCAATTGATGTGAATGGGAAGAAGTCATGCAAGGGAGCAAACGGCAGCGGCCACAAAGAAGGTAAGGGCGACCTACACTCATGATGAAACAGGCTCTGTATGGTATGTGGATTCGTGAGATCTCCTGAGACAAACGGCGCTTGCAAACGGTCCTCGAACACCCGGGAATTCACTGAATTGTGAGAAAGTATGTTGGACCCAAACTGTGTACTATTCGATGCAAAAAGAAGAGCTGCAGAGGACAGGAATATGAAGTATCAGCAAATGCGGCGTCTCCTGGGGCTGAGAACGCGAAGAACGCCCCATCAAGCGCAGTTGGCGTCCCATGTGGGCCGCGCTAACCCGCTCTCGCCTGTGGGCTTGCGGTTGGAGGGCTCGCCGCAGCCGCTCACACGCATGTCTCTAAATTTGGTTCTGACGACTGGCTTAGAGGTCCACGTCTTTTCTGAGCATGGGGCGACTGCAGAGACGTTTTGCTGGCCTTGAATGCTCCATCATCACTTTGCCGCACAACTGCAGCTTCCCTTGGCTGACACCTGACGGCCCCAACTGTTTCGCTGACATTCGGTCCTGTCTGAAATCCAGGGTCTCACGCTAGCTTCAGCCTTGCGGAGAACATTTCAGCTTGAAAACGCCTCCGTCTTTCAATTGGGTATCATTACTCTTTGCCATTCCCATACATACCGTGTATACACAAAGTCCGTCCAGCTCCTACTGCAGCGAGTGCAGCATCACTACTTGGTGGCTGGCTGCCCACTGCTACCCCACCGCGTCTTCTCGTCCCCACCAGCCCACTCCTTCTCCGTGTAGCCAAGCCGTTGCTTGACTTCTTGGACGGTCGCCTTGTCGCCGGTATTCTTGCCGATGTTGTCGCTGATCTTGACAGCGTGCCGGCCCGACGCGGACGCGATCTTGATTACAATATTGAGTGGCACTGACTTGTTGCCGGTCGATTCTTCTACGAAGTCGTCTATCACTGTCAGCTTCATGAACCTCTAGATTGGACTACTGTAGTTACTGGTCAAGAATGTGCCAACACCAAATGAAGGCTGGAAACCCTGTTTCTCGGCTGCGGCTTTGTACTTGAAGCACAGATCGATGTTCAGCGAGTCGGAGAACACGATGGTCTTCTTGCCTTGGATGCCCTCCTCGTCGTAGAACTTGCGCATAACCTTGACGAACTCCAGCGGATCTCCAGAGTCTTGACGAACACCCGTAAATGCCTCTGCGTACGACTTGCGTGGGCCTGCAGCTTGGTCGATTGGAGCTTGGATGGGCGCCTTTGTGGATGCCATAGTCTGAACCGAATCAGTGTTTGTCGTTGCTACGGCCGATGCCATGGTAGTGCCGCCTCCGGGTATCGCTGTTGTAACGGCAGGGCTCTGCTTCTTGAAAGCCTTCAGGAATGTCGGGGTGCCGAAGGTGTCAGTCAGTGCAATAGCCAGCACACCCTCCCCAAAGGTCGCAGTCCAATACTCGAGCGCAATCTCGTTGGCAGACTCGTAGTTGTTCGTGATTGCCGCGACTCCCATGAACCACTCGTGCGCGACAGTGCCTATGGGCAGAACATCGTGCTTCATGGCGAAGTGAACATTACTCGTTCCGGTGAGCTTGCCCGGCCATCCAGCCTTCTGACCTTCGTCTGAGGCACGGCGCAGTCCTTGTAGCACGAGGTCGTGTGTATGATAGTCCCGCCGCCGCCGCGAACCGAACTCGGAGACTATGCAGCCACCCTCCAGCAGTGTGCGGCCCTTCTGGTATGCCTTCTCGACCTGCCCTGCATATGTCCAGTCCGTCTCGACAAACTTGAAGTATGCCTCGCTTACTAGGGCGAGCAGATGGATCTCGTACAGGATGGTGTCGAGCCACAGGCCTTCAGTGTGTATGCGAAAGTCGCCGAGGTCGTCGTCGGAGCCTGTGTCGTCGGTGGGAGTGAAGACCAGCTTCAACTGCTTGGAAGGTTGGAGGCGGAATGTGGAGAGGAAGTGCAAGTACTGCGCATTCAGATATGGGCATGTCTTCTTGAGGAAGTTGAGCTCGTCGTCGGTCACTCGGAGGCTGCCCAGTTCTAGGATTGTTAGCGCATGATTAGCTTATGAATGTGTTTGACTTACTCTCAACTTGGGCCTGCAACCATTGGAAGGCGGCGCGGTTGAGCTTCTTGTCTGGCGTGCGGTTGGTGAAGCCGTAAGTCACAGACACGTCGGGGAAAAACTTGAGGATGCAACATTGCATAGTCAGCTTGTAGAGGTCCGTATCCAGGAGAGAGTACACGCCCTCGCGCACGTTGGTGCTATCGGTAGCCATGTTGGGAGTTCTGGAAGTTGCGCGCCAAAAAAGTTGCAGTTCAAGGTTAAAGCTTCCGGATACGGTTGAGGAGTGGGTGAGTGGGGCTTATAAGATCGTGGGGGGCTTCAGTAGATGCGTCCCGTGGTGTAGAGCAGGCTCCCGGCCACGGATGAAAGGCGTTTTTTCACCAATTCCCAATCACCTTTCCGCCCAGACATGAGGCTCGTGGAGACCGCGTGATGACTGCATGGACACCGCGCGTGAGGTCATGGCAGCCTTAGCGCTGCCTACGTTCAGCCCTACCATGCACAGATGCAAGGATCGCTTAGATCTATCTAAGCGGCGGCATCTGATCTTGCGCCTCAGGGTCCATGTTCCTCCTGTTCTTCCTTCAACCACGACCAAGCGATGCTCTTTGCGGTTTCTATAATCGCCATATCGCTGTCGTATCTGGTATACCACCACCCGCCGTCGACATGGCCGTCACTGTATGCGCGGGCGAGAGATGGGGCGGCACGCACGAAGGTCGACGAGTCTCAGAGCGCAACCCAGGAACCCTCCACCCCAGATGAACAGCGACAGGTTGAGTTGCAGGATCAAGACACCAAGCACGAGTCCCCCGTAGAGGCATCACCACAGACCACACCAAAAGCTACTCCACAAGATGCGACATCTCCGAGTGCTGTGCCCACGTTCACGCTCGATGCGCATCAGAGTTCAGATGAAGATGAGAGTGATGAGGACAGTCTGCCGCCTCCCTCGTTTCCAGCCATGAATTCAGCACAAAGAGCCGGTGGACGAGTCTCAACGCCCACAACAATGGCCCCACCACCAAAGCCCAACTCCATGGCCCCGCCCTTGAAACCCGCTTCGTCATCGTTGATGCCGCCTCCGCGCGTCGCAGCATCGAACCTTCGAGCCCTGCCAAACACGACGCAATCGATGCGCGTGCCCACTACAGGGCCTTTGCCAAACCGCGGCCCGATACCAAACCGTAAGCCACCCTCGTCGAATAGTAGTCTGGGCCTTCCACCCTCAGGTCGACCAGTCGTGAACACTCCAAACGCAAGAGGCAAGGTGCTCCTTTCACCAGGACACTCGCCACTCGACTGGGCAACGCTACAAAAATCCGGGAAGAATCTCTCAGGCGTAGACACATTGGTGCGGGTAACACCCACAATGCTGAAAGAGAAGAACGGTCGGAAAGGCAAGCCTGCGTGGTCCAGCTACCAGGGCAAGGTGTACAACATCTCACCATACCTACCCTTTCATCCTGGTGGCGAGGGCGAACTGAGGAGGGCGGCAGGCAAGGACGGCACGAAGCTGTTCATGGAAGTGCATCCTTGGGTGAACTGGGAGAACATGATGGGCGAATGCATGGTGGGCATTATGGTCAGCGAGGAGCCAGCACCTACGATTGTCGCTGGAGGCAGCTTGGAAGATATGGACTGAAGAATGATACCCCAATGAGATCACATTGCGAGAGCACAAGTCTCTAGCCTAAGAACCAATATTTCTACAGCATGTGCAGCACTGCATACTTCATACTTTCCGAAATATGAGTTGTGCAAATATACTGCTGAATGTTCCTCGTGTACTCCTGCGGCACAGCATGACTGCCCCCGCGCCAAGCTCCGTCCCATCTTTCGGTTCCAAACTTCAAATGCCCATCACGGCACTCTTTTCTGCCCGCTGCGGGAGCTAGCAGTAATGCGTCTTTTAGCGCGCGACACCGACAGCAAGCTC
>Ga0265797_10004622_pt1 | contig 20864 bp, 17 predicted proteins | sample P2T30metagenome_FD_192433 | JGI IMG/M metagenome (GOLD analysis project Ga0265797, IMG submission 192433) | Plant litter microbial communities from East Loma Ridge, Irvine, California - P2 T30 | ecosystem: Environmental > Terrestrial > Plant litter > Unclassified | place: USA: California...
GCCTGCAGAGCGGCTCGCCGGCGGTCAACAAGGGTATCGCGGCAGGTGCCCCGACGACCGACATCCTCGGCGTGGCCCGTCCGAAAGGCGGCGCCCTCGACCTGGGTGCTTACGAAAGCTTCTAAGCGCAGGCACTGCCGAAGCCGGCGCTTGCAAGCCTGCAAGCGCCTCTCGCTTCCCGCGCATAGCGGCCGGCCTGGCCGCTTCAGCCCGCCCCCAAGCAACGTTTGATTTCCAATTCGAAATATTATTTGGCGTTTTGTTACTTCCTGAAAATTTTTTTCCGAAAAGATTGAACTTAGGAAGTTTCCAGCGCTCAAAAGCAGTATCAATTTTCTTGATTCAAGGACCTTCCCTAAATGAAAAATGCAATCGCTTCGATCTTCGCTCACCGCACCAACGCCCTGCTCGCCTGCAGCGCAACCATTCTCCTCGCTGCCTGTGGCGGCACCGATGCCGGCAGCGCTGCCCGGAGTGCAGCAACCGTCACCACGGCCAGCGTCGACAGCGCGACTGCAAGCAACAGCGCGCCGCTGAGCGCCGCCAGCTTCAGCGCCGACGGTTACGCGAAGGAAGTGCAAGCGGCGTCCGCCGTGTCCGCTGCCCTGGCCCAGGTCGACGCCGACAGCGCCGCTGCCGATGCAAGCGAAGAACAAGCGGACGGCGGCACCAAGCTGCTGGCCACGGTCACCCACGCCGGCGCCAACGCCCGCCGCGGCAGCTGGACGCCGCGCACCCCGACCACCCCGACCACGCCCGCAGCACCGACGACCCCGAGCGCACCGACGACGCCTGCTGCACCGGCAACCCCCGTAGCACCGGCAGACACCTCGATCTACCACCTGTACGTGTCGACCACCGGTTCCGACTCGAACACCGGTACCCAGGCCAAGCCGTTCAAGACCATCACCAAAGCTGCTTCGGTCGCGAAGGCCAGCACCACCGTGCACGTCGCCGCCGGTACCTACAACGGCAATGTCAGCACCAAGACCAGCGGCAATGCCAGCGCCCGCATCCGCTTCGTGTCGGACACCAAGTGGGGCGCCAAGATCGTCGGTACCGGTTCGGAAGCAATGTGGACCAACAACGGCAACTACGTCGACATCACCGGTTTCGACATTACCGGTCCGGGCCGCCTCGGCATCCTGAATTACGCGTCGAACACCCTGGTCTCGAACAACCACATCCACAACCTGACGATGTCGGGCGGTTGCACCGGTGACGGCGGCGCCGGTGTCGTGAATGCCACCTACGGCAGCACCAACGGCGACATGATCGGCAACGTCGTGCACGATATCGGCAAGCCGGGCGGCTGCAACGGCGTGCAGGGTCTGTACTCCTCGAATACCGGCGGCAAGATCATGAACAACGTCGTCTACCGTGTCTCTTCCTTCGGTATCCACCTGTGGCACGCCGCCAGCGGCACCACGATTGCCAACAACACCGTGTTCGCCAACGGTTCGGCCGGAATGGGCGGCGGTATCGTGATCGGTGTGGGTGACTCGCCGGGCGGTGTCCTGCTGAACAACGTCAGGGTGCTCAACAACATCGTGTACAACAACCCGCGCGGCGGCATCCAGCAGTACTGCTACTCGGGTTCGAGCTGCATCGGTACGGGCAACGTCGTGTCGAACAACCTGGTCTACGGCAGCTCGACCAACGTCGGCATGCTCAAGGGCAGCGCCACCGGCACCATCAGCGGCGATCCGAAGTTCGTCAGCTACAGCCCGACCGGCACCGGCGACTACCGCCTGCAGAGCGGCTCGCCGGCGGTCAACAAGGGTATCGCGGCAGGTGCCCCGACGACCGACATCCTCGGCGTGGCCCGTCCGAAAGGCGGCGCCCTCGACCTGGGTGCTTACGAAAGCTTCTAAGCCCAGCCCTCTAATAGTTAGAGCATAGCCAGTAAAAAGCCCCGCGACGGTCCAGCCGTCGCGGGGCTTTTTACTGGGCGCGTACTTAACGCCAGCCAGCGTCCCTGTCAGTCTTCGCTGCCGGCATCCGCATCCAGCTGGCGCAGGAAGGCCAGCTTATCGGCCACCTTGCCCTCGATCCCGCGCGGCACCGGCTGGTACCAGCGCGGTTCCGGCATGCCGTCCGGCAGATAGGTTTCGCCGGCGGCATAGGCATGCGGCTCGTCGTGGGCGTAGCGATAGGCGTGGCCGTAGCCGAGTTCCTTCATCAGCTTGGTCGGCGCATTGCGCAGGTGCACCGGCACCTCGCGCGATTTGTCTTTTCTCACGAAGGCCATGGCGGCATTGAAGGCGTTGTAGCCGGCATTGCTCTTGGCGGCGATGGCGAGATAGATCACGGCCTGGCCCAGCGCCAGCTCGCCTTCCGGCGAACCCAGGCGTTCGTAAGTGGTGGCGGCGTCGTTGGCGATCTGGATCGCGCGCGGGTCGGCCAGGCCGATGTCTTCCCAGGCCATGCGCACGATGCGGCGCGACAGGTACTTGGCGTCGGCGCCGCCGTCGAGCATGCGGCACAGCCAGTACAGCGCGGCGTCCGGGTGCGAGCCGCGCACCGATTTGTGCAAGGCCGAGATCTGGTCGTAGAAATTGTCGCCACCCTTGTCGAAGCGGCGCGCGTTCAGGGTCAGCGCATTCTCGACGAATTCGCCGGTGATGCGGGTGATGCCCGAGGTTTCGGCCGAGGTCTTGGTCTGCTCTAATAAATTCAAGAAGCGCCGCGCATCGCCGTCGGCGTAGCCGACCAGGGTCTGCACCGCCACCTCGTCGAACTGCAGGTGGCCCAGCACCCGTTCCTGCGCACGCTTGAGCAGCTGGCGCATCTCGTCGTCGTCCAGTGCCTTGAGTACATACACCTGGGAGCGCGACAGCAGCGCGGAATTGACTTCGAACGACGGGTTTTCGGTGGTGGCGCCGATCAGCGTGACCAGGCCGCTCTCCACGAAGGGCAGCAAGGCATCCTGCTGCGATTTGTTGAAGCGGTGGATCTCGTCGATGAACAGGATGGTGTGCTTGCCGCGCGCCAGGTATTGCTCGGCCTGCTCGATCGAGGCGCGGATATCCTTCACGCCGGACAGCACGGCCGACAGCGCGATGAATTCGCAGTCGAAGGCATTCGCGGTCAGGCGCGCCAGCGTGGTCTTGCCCACGCCCGGCGGGCCCCACAAAATCATCGAGTGCGGGCGCCCGGATTTGAAGACCAGGTTCAGCGGCTTGCCTTCGCCCAGCAGGTGGCTCTGGCCGATCACTTCGCCGATCGTCTTGGGGCGCAGGGCTTCGGCCAGCGGCGCCGCCGGTTCGGTCCGGAACAGGTCGTCGGTATTGTTCTTGTCCATCTTGCTTATGTTGGGCCGCGGTAGCGAAAGCGCAAGTGTAATGGATGAGAACCGCTACCCCTACTGATTCGAGCTCACTGGTTGGAAACCTCGGCCCCTTTCGGCACCTCGAACTTGAAGGTTTGCGCGCCCAGCGACGGATTGCGCTGGAAGCTGGTGAATTTCAGCAGCGTGGTCTGGCCGAAGTTGTCCTTCAGTTCCATCGCCTGCGGCACGCCATCCTTGAGGCCGATGCCGATCTGTTCGAAGGTCGTGTCCTTGGTCTTCGGCGTGGCGGTCAGCCATTCGAGGCCGTCGCGGGTGCCCGCTTCGGCCAGGGTGAAGTTCTTTTCCAGGTCGTTGCTGCCGAACAGGATCGCGGCCGGCGAGCTGCCCAGCGCGTTGCCCAGCTTGCGGGTCGTGACCTGATTCAGGTCCTTGTCGTACAGATACAGGGTGTCGCCGTCGGCCTGCAGCACCTGTTCGTAGGGCTTCTGGTAGGTCCAGATGAACTTGCCGGGGCGGGCGAACACGAAGGTGCCGGTCGACGGCGGCGTGGCCTTGCCGGCGGTGGTCTTGCGGACCTGGGTCTGGGTGAAGTCGCCGCGGGCGGATTTGGTGCCGGCGACGAAGGATTTGAACTGGTCGAGGGCGGCCGCGGAGGCGGTGCTGCCGATGGCCAGGGTGGCTGCGGCGAATAAGGTGGTGAGGGTGGTTTTCAGCGTCATTGTTGTATTTTCCTGTTTTTGTTTGACGAAGGGCGCGTGCTTGCGGTGGCGGCGGTTGGACGCGTGGACGGGATACCCGTCCACCCTACCCGCCACGAGAACGTTCGCGTGATGCCGGCTTCCGCGTGGGCACGGAGTGCCCACCCTACGCCATACGGTACCGTTGCCGGTTTTATTCGGCGCTGGTCGCGGGTACGAGAATGTCCCGGTTACCGTTCGACTGCATCGGCGACACCACACCGCTGTTCTCCATCTGCTCGAGCAGGCGGGCGGCGCGGTTGTAGCCGATGCGCAGGTGGCGCTGCACCAGCGAGATCGAGGCGCGGCGGTTCTTCAGCACCACTTGCACCGCCTGGTCGTACATCGCATCGGATTCGCCGCCACCCTCGCCGGCCGTGGCGCCGTCGCCGGCGCCGCCGTCTTCGGCCACGCCCCCTTCGAGGATGCCTTCAATGTAATTCGGTTCGCCGGTCGATTGCAGATGTTTTACAACTCGATGCACTTCGTCGTCCGAGACAAAGGCGCCGTGCACGCGCACCGGCAGGCCGGTCCCCGGCGGCATGTACAGCATGTCGCCCATGCCGAGCAGGGTCTCGGCGCCCATCTGGTCGAGAATCGTGCGCGAGTCGATCTTCGATGAAACCTGGAACGCGATACGGGTCGGGATGTTGGCCTTGATTAGGCCGGTAATCACGTCGACCGACGGACGCTGGGTCGCAAGAATCAGGTGGATCCCGGCGGCGCGCGCCTTTTGCGCGATACGGGCGATCAGTTCCTCGACCTTCTTGCCGACCACCATCATCAGGTCGGCCAATTCGTCGATGATGATGACGATGGTCGGCAGCTTTTCCAGCGGCTCGGGATTGTCCGGCACGATCGAGAACGGGTTCGGAATATGCTCTTCGCGCTTGGCCGCTTCCAGGATCTTGGCGTTGTAGCCGGCCAGGTTACGCACGCCCAGTTTCGACATCAACTTGTAGCGCCGCTCCATCTCGTTGACGGCCCAGTTCAGCGCATGGCCGGCCTGGCGCATGTCGGTGACGACCGGCGCCAGCAGGTGCGGAATGCCTTCGTACACCGACATTTCCAGCATCTTCGGGTCGATCAGGATCAGGCGCACATCCAGCGGGTCGGCCTTGTACAGCAGCGACAGGATGGTGGCGTTGATGCCCACCGATTTACCGGAACCGGTGGTACCCGCCACCAGCAGGTGCGGCATCTTGGCCAGGTCGGCCACCACCGGTTTGCCGGCGATGTCCTTGCCCAGTGCCACCGTCAGGCTGGACGGGCTGTCGCCGTAGACCTTGGAACCGATGATCTCGGTCAGGCGTACGATCTGGCGTTTCGGGTTCGGCAGCTCCAGCGCCATGTAGTTCTTGCCGGGGATGGTCTCGACCACGCGGATCGAGGTCAAGGAAAGCGAACGCGCCAGGTCGCGCGCCAGGTTGACGATCTGGCTGCCCTTGACCCCGGTGGCCGGCTCGATTTCGTAGCGGGTCACGACCGGGCCCGGATAGGCGGCCACGACCTTGGCTTCGACGCCGAAGTCGGACAGCTTTTTCTCGATCAAACGGCTGGTGAATTCCAGGGTCTCGATGGCCACCGTTTCCTGGACCGGGGGCGCGTCGTCCAGCAGGCCCAGCGGCGGCAGCGTGGAATCGCCGGACACGTCGAACAGCGCCGACTGGCGCTCCTTCTCGGCGCGCTCGGAACGCGGCACGCTGACCATCTGCGGCTCGTACTTGATCGGCGCCGGCGCCGGGGCGGCAGCGGCCGGCTGTGTTGCGGCAGCGCGCGCGGCCGGGGCCGGTTTCGATACGGATGCGGATGGCGATGCGGGCGCGGCCTGCTGGAAGGGCTCGTCGTCGAACGATGGCTCGACCGGCGCCTTGGCCAGCGACATCTGCGGCTCACTGCGCGGCTCACTGCGTGGCTCAGCGCGCGGTTCCGCCCTGCCCTCGTCTGTTGCCGGTGCAGATTTGGCCTTTGCCTTGACCTTGGCCATCGCCTTGGCCAGGAAGCCCGGCTGCGCGCCAGGTTCTTCGAAACGCGTCTCGTCGCGCACGTCGTCTTCGGTGCGCGTATCGACCGCGTGATCGATGCGCGGCTCGTGCTTCAGCACCGGCGCATTGCCGTGCTTTTCGACGAATTTGGCGCGCTCGTGCACCACGACTTCGTCGCGCCGGTGCGCCGCGACTTCGCCCAGCGCACGGTCTTCGCGGTCTTCGTAGCGCAGGCGGAACCAGTCCCAGCCGCGCTCGACCGACTCGCCGATGCGCTCGGCCGTGGCCAGCCAGGACACCTGGAAATACCAGGAAAAACCGAGGCCGAACAGCAACAGCAGCAGCAGGGTCGCGCCGGTGAAACCGAAGGCGCTATGGGCGGCATGGCCGATCAATTGGCCCAGCACACCGCCGGCCGCGCGCGGCAGTTCCACCTTGAACGACCACATGCGCAGGTATTCGAGGCCGACGCTGCCGGCGAACATCAGCGCGAAGCCGACCCAGCGGATCACGGTTTCGCCCTGGTGCTCGGGTTCGGGGAGCGGCTGCTCGACCACGAAACGGCTGTGCAGGCGCCGGTAACCTTTATAGACAGCGCGCGTAAAGCAGACGCACAGCCACCAGGCCGAGAAGCCGAAAATGAACAGCAGCAGGTCGGCCAGCCAGGCGCCGGCGCGGCCGCCCAGGTTGGCGACGTGGGCCACCGCGTTTTCGTGCGACCAGCCCGGATCGGCCTTGTTATAACTGAGCAGGATGAGGACGAAATACAACAAAGCGACGGCCGTAGCCAGCCAGCGCGCCTCCGACAACAGGCGCACCAGCCGGTTCGGCAGCGGCTGCCGGGGTGCCCGGGGCTTGTGGGTATAGGTCGAACCGGTCGAAGTACTATTCTTGCTCATACGAGATGCTACTGAATAAAGCCGATACAGCCAAAGATGTTCATTCTAAGCCATATACGGCCGGGCAGGCCCCACGATTCATGCTTGTTTGCATCATCGAATATAATCTCCGGTCCGATTCCCCTTGATTCCGATGGCGGGCGCCCCCACTTTCCGCCCATCATCACCTGAGAAGAAGTTCAACATGACCACTCGCAAACACGCCAAAGTCTTGATCCTCGGTTCCGGCCCCGCCGGCTACAGCGCCGCCGTTTATGCTGCGCGCGCCAACCTCAATCCGATGCTCGTGACCGGCGTCGAACAGGGCGGCCAGCTGATGACCACCACCGACGTCGAGAACTGGCCGGGCGACCCGCTGGGCGTACAAGGCCCGGAACTGATGGCGCGCCTGCTGCAGCATGCCGAGCGTTTCAATACCGAGATTGTTTTCGATCATATCCACACCACTTACCTGAACGAAAAACCGATCCGCCTTGTCGGCGATTCGCATGAATTCACCTGCGACGCCCTGATCATCGCCACCGGCGCCTCGGCCCAGTACCTCGGCCTGCCGAGCGAGCAGGAATTCATGGGCAAGGGCGTGTCGGCCTGCGCCACCTGCGACGGTTTCTTCTACCGCAACCAGGAAGTGGCGGTGATCGGCGGCGGCAACACCGCGGTCGAGGAAGCGCTGTATTTGTCCAACATCGCCACCAAGGTCACTTTGATCCACCGCCGCGACAAGTTCCGCGCCGAGCCGATCCTGGTCGACCGCCTGATGGCCAAGGTTGCCGAAGGCAAGATGGTGCTGGAACTGAACCAGACCCTGGACGAAGTCACCGGCGACGCCAGCGGCGTGACCGGCCTGCGCCTGAAATCCACCGGCGACGGCGCCGTCAAGGAACTGAAGGTGCACGGCCTGTTCGTGGCGATCGGCCACAAGCCGAACACGGCGATCTTCGACGGCCAGCTGGACATGCACAACGGCTACATCAAGACCCGCAGCGGTACCGAAGGCATGGCCACCGCCACCAGCGTACCTGGCGTGTTCGCGGCCGGCGACGTGCAGGACCACGTGTACCGCCAGGCGATCACCTCCTCGGGTTCGGGCTGCATGGCCGCGCTGGATGCCCAGCGCTACCTCGAAGCACTGGAATAACGTAATAAGGCTTATTTCGATGGCAGGCATGAAAGACTTCGGCGACCTGAAATCCTTCCGCGACCGCTTGAAAGTGGAAGACCACTTGCGCGCCATCGAAAAAGCCGAGCGCGAAAAGCGCGAGCGCGCCGAACGCGAGCAGGCGGTCGAGTTCCGCTCGGCGGTCAAGGACGTCAAGGAACTGCCGGAATCCGACCGTTACGTGTGGCGCCCTGCCCACGAAGCCGAGCTGCGGCGCCAGGCCGCGGCAAGGCGTCCGCCCAGCGACGATGAAGTCCAGGCCATCCTGGCGGAATCGATGCTGTCCGACCAGTTCGACGTCGACGGTTTGCTGGACGAAGAGCCGACCCTGAGCTGGGCCGCGCCCGGCGTCGGTCCGGACGTCGTCAAAAAGCTGCGCAAGCGTCACTGGCCGGTCGAGGATGAAATCGACCTGCACGGCTTGACGCGCGACCTGGCGCGGCGCGTCGTCGATGCATTTTTGCGTAGAAGCAACAAGAACGGGGTGCGCTGCGTGCGCATCATCCACGGCGTCGGGTACGGCTCGGCCGGCGGCGAACCGGTGCTGCGCGGCATGGTGCACAGCTGGCTGGTGCAGACGATGGAGACCGTTGCCTTCTGCGTGGCCAGCCGCGTCGACGGCGGCAATGGCGCCCTGATCGTGCTGCTGCGTCCGGCGCTCGACGAGCGCGAGCGCTGAGGCCGCTGTCCGATCCCCCGCTGTACGATCCCCTTTTCGCAGGCAATGTTCCTGAGCCTGCTCAATACGCATTCGCCACGATCTACATTGCGAATGAAACATTGTAAGATGCTCTCCAAGCAAAGCCATGTTGGCCAACACGTAAAGGAATGAGTCGAGAGTGATGCCCAGTACGCCTGAACCGATGGCAATTCCGCAACGTGTTGACCTGCTCAACTGCGCGGACGAACCCATCCACCTGCCCGGATCGATCCAGCCCCACGGCGCCCTGTTCTTCCTCGACAGCGATGGTGCCGTCGAAGGCTGGAGCGCGAACGCGGAAACCCGGCTGGGCATGACGCTGGCACTCGGCCGCAACTACGAATTGGTCGGCCTGCCGGCGTCGGTGGCCGAGCTGGTCCATGAAACCTTCGACACCCTGCACGAAGGCAGCGCCGCGCCGCTGGTGGCCCCGGTCGTCATCGGCGATACCGAATACGACTGCGTGGTGCATGCGCACAAGGGCCGCGTGATCGTCGAATTCGAAGCGCGCGAGGAATCCTCGGATGCGGTGGCTCTGTTTGCGATCAAGGCGCACAGCTCGATCGAACGCCTGCGCCGCCAGAAAAGCATCGACGGCCTGCTGCGCACCGCCGTGCGCCAGGTGCGCGAGATCACCGGCTTCGACCGCGTGATGGCCTACCGTTTCCGCAGCGACGACAGCGGCGACGTGGTGGCCGAAGCGCGCCACGACGAACTGGTGCCCTATCTCGGCCAACGCTACCCGGCCGGCGACATCCCGCCGCAGGCGCGCCGCCTGTACGTGCTGAACACGCTGCGCATGATCGCCGACATGACCTACGACGCCGTGCCCCTGCTGGGCGCCGCGGGCGCGCCGGCGCTCGACCTGAGCTTCGGCGTGTTGCGCAGCGTGTCGCCGATCCACGTCGAATACCTGCAGAACATGGGCGTGTCGGCGTCGATGAGCGTCTCGATCGTGATCAACGGCCGCCTGTGGGGCCTGATCGCCTGCCACCACATGGGACCGAAGCGCGTGCCCTACTCGATCCGCATGGCGGCCGACGTGATGGCGCAAGTGATCGGCTCGACCGTGCAGAGCATCGAATCGAACGACCAGGCCGGCCTGAGCGAGCGCGCCGCCAAGGTGCGCACCAGTCTGGTCGAATCGCTGCTGCTCGAAGAAGACCCGCTCGAAGCGCTGGTCAAGCATGGCGACGAACTGATGGCCTCGAGCCAGTCGCAGGCGATGGTCGTGTCCCAGTTCGGGCGCGTGGTCTGCCTCGGCATCGACCAGGACTATGGCGAACGCATCGTCGCCTCGCTGCCGCTGGAAGCCAACGACCTGCTGCTGCGCCATGGCGTACACGACTGGCCGGACCAGGACCAGGCGGCGCTGGGCAAGTGGGTCGGCCTGCTCGGCCTGCCCTTCGACCCGCCCAGCGGCGGCTGGTGCCTGCTGCTGCGCACCGAACAGATCGAACAGGTCGCCTGGGCCGGCAAACCCGACAAGAGCGGCCAGGTCGGTCCGATGGGTGCGCGCCTGACGCCGCGCGGTTCCTTCGACGCCTGGTACGAGACGGTACGCGGCTGCGCCCAGCCGTGGGAAGACGGCATCCTGACCCATGCGCGCCTGACGCTGGGCGAACTGATGCGCGTCTCGAACGCGCGCCGCGCCCAGACCGAATCCACCCGTGCCCAGCTGCTGGCGATGCTGGGCCACGACCTGCGCGACCCGCTGCACTCGATCAACATGGCCGGCATGGTGCTGGAAAAGACCGACGGCAACAACACCAAGGGCACGCTGGGCCGGCGCATCCAGTCGTCCAGCAACCGCATGCAGCGCATGATCGGCCAGGTGCTGGACATGAGCCGCATCGACCGCGGCCTGAGCCTGGGCGTGGCACTCGATGCGGTCGACCTGGCGCCGCTGGTCGAGGACATGGTCGAAGAGGCGCGCCTGGCCTACCCGACCATCGTCTACGACCTGCACACGATCGGCCCGGCCTTCGTGCTGGGCGACGATGCACGCCTGGGCCAGGTGCTGTCCAACCTGCTCAGCAATGCGCGCCATCACGGCGACCCTAACCAGCCGATCCGCATCCGCCTGACGGTGCATGACCATGAAGCGCAGGTGTGCGTATCGAACACCGGCGCGCCGATTCCGCCGGAAGCCGAGGCCACGCTGTTCAATCCGTACAAACGCAGCTCGCTGAACAACCCGCGCAACCGCACCGGCATGGGCCTGGGCCTGTACATCGCCCAGCAGATCGTGCGCGAGCACCGGGGCGAGCTGGTCTACCACCACGAGAATGGGCGGGTGATCTTCACGGTGCACCTGCCGCTGGCACCGCGCCAGGCCGCTCAGCCCTGAGATTTCAAGCACGGCGCATACTTACACAGCCGGGCCTGGCATGTTAGTCTAGCAATAGTCCAGCAACAGCGCCCAAGCCCGGCTGCCGCATGCATCTACTCAAACTCATTGAAATCATGGCGATCCTGGTGGGCGCCTTTTCCGGCTTCATCGAAGCGCGCCGCAAGCGGATGGACCTGGTCGGGGTCTTCACCGTCGCCTTCATCGCGGCCTTCGGCGGCGGCACCCTGCGCGACATCCTGCTCGACAAGCGGCCCCTGTTCTGGGTCATCCACCAGGAATACGCGATCCTGATCTTCGTGCTGGCGCTGGTCGCCTCGCCGCTGATCCGCACCATGCGCCACATGGTCACGGAACGCCTGATCGTGATTGCCGACGCGTTCGGCCTGGGGCTGTTTTCGGTGGCAGGCGTGTCCTCGGCGCTGGACGCCGGCATGCCGCTGTTCATCGCCTCGATGATGGGCGTCATCACCGGCATCTTCGGCGGCGTGCTGCGCGATATCGTCTGCAACGAAGTGCCGATGGTCTTCCGCGACGGCAAACCCTACGCCCTGTGCGCCTTCATCGGCAACTGGATCTTCCTGCTGATGGGCCTGTACGGCATGGACAAGGACATCGCCCTGTGGTCGAGCGCGCTGTTCATCGTCGTGTCGCGGCTGGTAGCCTGGAAATTCGACCTGACCCTCGGCCGCTGAATCCAGTCTCAGATCCCCGGTACCGGATCGCTACCCGCCACCATCTTGTAGATCTTGCCGTCGAAACGGTAGCGGCCCATCTCCCGGATGGTCGACTTGACGTGCTCGACTTCCTTGCCGTCCGCGGTTTCCGTGAGGGTGTAGTGCTTGCCCGTGTAATCGACCTGGATGTCCCAGTACGGGCCGGGTTGTCCAGCGTCGACGAAACGCGCCGCGCCGTCGACTTCGAAGCAATCGTCGGTTTCGCCGGGCAGGCAGGCGCCGCCGTTGTCGAAATGCTCGCTGAACCCGCCCAGGCTGCGCACGCCCTCGCTCAGGTCGTACACGCTGCCGCCCAGCAGCGTGCTGCCCTGCCAGGTGCCGCCCGAGGAGACGATGAAGCCCGGCCGGCCCGGCCCTACCAATACCCACGATACGCTGCCGATGAAACCGCTCGAGCCGAGCTCGTCGACGCGTTCGTGCCGCCCCAGCACCGTCCAGGCAGCACCGTCACGCTTGAGCAGGTAGACGTTGAGCACGCCCGACGACGCATGCGCCGACAGATCCTCGCCCGCCTCGTTCGATTCCGAGGCATTGGCGACGAGCACCGTGCGGCCATCGTCCAAATGCCTGAGCGCCAGCGGCTTGACCGCGTATAGGCCGGTATGGCCTTCGCCATCGGCCATCTCGATCACCGCGCTGCCGCGCCCGGCCTGGTAACGCTCACCGAACAGGGCCTGCATCAAGGCGTCGGCCAGCGGCTTTTGCTGCTCCGGCGAGCGCGCCGGCTCCGGGACCGACATCGGCTTTGCCGACGCCATGGCTGCTGACGCTGACCCTGACGCAGGCGCAGCCGCAGCGACGGGCGCAGCGGCCTGCGGCGCCGGCGCGTCATCCCGCGCGCAGGCCGCCAGCAGCATGGCTGGCAACAGCCCCGGCAAAAGCGCCGGCAACAGCGCCGCCAGCAGCCCGGTCGAACAGCGCGCCGGGCGCCGCATCAGACGGCGTCCGGGCCCGTCTCGCCCGTGCGGATGCGGATCACCTGCTCGACTTCCTGCACGAAGATCTTGCCGTCGCCGATCTTGCCGGTGCGCGCCGCCTTGATGATGGCGTCGACCACCTGCTCGGTCATCGCATCGTCGACCACCACCTCGATCTTCACCTTCGGCAGGAAATCGACCACGTATTCGGCGCCGCGATACAGCTCGGTATGGCCCTTCTGGCGGCCGAAGCCTTTCACCTCGGTCACGGTCAGGCCGGTGACATTCACTTCGGCCAGCGCCTCGCGTACCTCGTCCAGCTTGAACGGTTTGATCACACAGGTAATTTGCTTCATTTGATGCTCCTTTCAGGTTTTCTCGGACGGCGCACGGCGGCGTCTTCCATCGTCAGTCGGGGATCTTGGCCAGCTGCTCCATCCAGACCGTGGCCTCGGCATCGCTCGGCGCGCGCCAGTCGCCGCGCGGCGACAGCGAACCGCCATTCCCGACCTTCGGCCCGTTCGGCACGCACGAGCGCTTGAACTGGCTGGTCTTGAAGAAGCGCCACAGGAAGATGCCCAGGTTCTTCTTGATCGCCGTCAGGTCGTACTGGTTGCGCGCCGGACTGCCGCCTTCCGGCCATGGGCCGAGTTCGCGGTCGCGCCAGGCCGACCAGGCCAGGAAAGCCACCTTGGTCGGCGTGAAGCCGTAGCGCAGCGTGTAGTAGAGATTGAAGTCCTGCAGCTCGTAGGGACCGATGAAGTTTTCGGTCACCTGCGCCGGCTTGCCCTCCTCTTTACCGGTCCCGGTCTTGGCCGGCACCAACTCCGGGCTGATTTCCGTTTCCAGCACCTGGATCAGGACCTCGGAACCGGAATCGCCGATCTGCTTCGTGTCCGCCACCCAGCGTACCAGGTGCGAAATCAGGGTCTTGGGCACGCTGGCGTTCACGTTGTAGTGCGACATGTGGTCGCCCACGCCATAGGTGCACCAGCCCAGCGCCAGCTCGGACAGATCGCCGGTGCCGATCACGATGCCGTGATGGTGGTTCGCCAGCCGGAACAAATGACTCGTCCGCTCGCCCGCCTGCACGTTCTCGAAAGTGACGTCGTATTCTTCCTTGCCCTCGGCATACGGGTGGCCGAGGTCCTTCAGCATCTGGATGCAGCTGGGGCGGATGTCGATTTCGTGCGCGCTGCAGCCGACCGCTTCCATCAGGTCGCGTGCCTGGCGCAGCGTGCGTTCGCTGGTGGCGAAGCCGGGCATCGTGTAGGCAAGGATGTTGGTGCGCGGCAGGCCGAGACGGTCCATCGCCTTGGCGCACACCAGCAGTGCGTGGGTCGAATCGAGGCCGCCGGAAATACCGATCACGACCTTTTCGTGGCCGGATGCCTGCAACCGCTGCAGCAAGGCCTGTACCTGGATATTGTAGACCTCGGTGCAGCGCTCGTCGCGTCGCGCGCTGGACGCCGGCACATAAGGGAAACGCTCGACCAGGCGCTGCAGCGGCAACTCGCGTGCCAGCGGCAGCGCCAGCGGGAAGCGCTGGATGCGGAACTTCGCGACTTCGTCGGCATGGCGGCGCACCGATTGCGCGAAGGTGGTCGCGTGCATGCGGTCCTGCGCCAGCCGTTCCAGGTCGACGTCGGCGAAGATGATGTGCGAGTCCTGCAGGAAGCGTTTCGACTCGGCCAGCATGTCGCCTTTTTCATAGATCAGCGACTGCCCGTCCCAGCCCATGTCGGTGGTCGATTCGCCCAGCCCGGCCGAGGTGTACAGGTAGGCCGCGACGCAGCGCGCCGACTGTTGCCCCACCAGCTGGTGCCGGTAGCCGCTCTTGCCGACCACGATGTTGGAAGCCGACAGATTGACTAGCACCGTCGCCCCGGCCAGCGCCGCGAACGAGGATGGCGGCACCGGCACCCAGACGTCTTCGCAGATTTCGACGTGGAAGCGGAACAGGGGCAAATTCTCTACTTCAAACAACTGCTCAGGACCGAAGGGCACATCCTGCCCCAGCAGCCCGATCTGGGTCACGGCCGTGTTGTCCGCGGGACTGAACTGCCGCATTTCGTAAAATTCGCCATAATTGGGCAAATAGCTCTTCGGCACGACACCCAGGATGCGTCCGCCGGCAACCACCACCGCACAATTAAATAGCGTATGGTTGATGCGCAGCGGCACGCCGACAATCATGGCCAGCGGCAACTCGATGGAGGCCGCGACCACGTCGGCGAGCGCAGCCAGGCAGGCGTCGAGCAGCGCGCGCTGGTGGAACAGGTCGTCGCAGGTGTAGGCGGACAGGCCCAGTTCCGGGAAGGCCGCCAGCACTGCGCCCTGCCCGGCCGCCTGGCGCGCCAGCGCGATCGTCTGCTGGGCATTGAAAGCCGGATCGGCGACCTTGCAGCGCGGGCTGGCGACGGCGACACGGGCGAAATCGTGCGAATAGAGGTTGAAGAATGGCTTATCCATCATGCATCTTTCCTTGGGTGAGTCTCGGCCGTCATGTGTTTGCCGGGAAGCGCAGTACCCGTTATTCCTTTGATATGGAAGTTATCTTGAATTATCGCACGCATATCGTTTCTTCTTTGTCCGAGATTGGCCAGGCCGCGTGGGACGCACTGGCGTCCAGCCAGGACAAACCGAATCCGTTTTTATCCTACGCCTTCCTGCACGCCCTGCACGAGTCCGGCAGCGCCGCGCCGGATGCCGGCTGGCAGCCGCAATTCCTGGCCTTGTACGAAGGCGAGGGTGAAGACGAACAGCTGGCCGCCGCACTGCCCCTGTACGTGAAATACCATTCCTACGGCGAATACGTGTTCGACTGGGCCTGGGCCGATGCCTACCAGCGGAATGGTCTCGAGTATTACCCGAAGCTGCTGTCGGCAATTCCGTTCACGCCGGTGACCGGCCCGCGCCTGCTGGCCCGCGACGATACGGCGCGCGCCGCGCTGATCGAGGTACTGCGCCACGTGCAGCAATCGACCGAGGTATCGTCGACCCACATCCTGTTCCCGCCGGATGCGCATGCGCGCCAGCTGGGCGAAGCCGGCTTCCTGCTGCGCAGCGGGGTGCAATTCCACTGGATAAACCAGGGGTATGCGGATTTCGACGCGTTCCTGGCCACGCTGGAACAGAAGAAGCGCAAGAACATCCGCGCCGAGCGGCGCAAGGTGCGTGAAGCCGGCGTGACGCTGCGGCGGGTGCGTGGCACCGACGCCACCGACGACGACTGGCGCTTTTTCACGCGCTGCTACCGGCATACCTACGCCGAGCATTATTCGAAACCTTATCTGAACCTGGATTTCTTCCGCCGCATCGGGCGCGAGATGCCTGCCAACCTGCTGCTGGTGATTGCCGAGCGCGATGGGTCGCCGATTGCGTCTTCGCTAGTGGTGCATGACGAGACCACGCTGTATGGGCGTTACTGGGGCGCGCTGGAACATGTACCCTGCCTGCATTTCGAGACCGCGTATTACCAGCCGCTGGAATTCTGCATCGAGCAAGGGATACAGGTGTTCGAAGGCGGTGCGCAGGGCGAGCACAAGATGGCGCGCGGCTTTTTGCCGACGCGGACCTGGTCGGCGCATTGGCTCAAGCATCCGGCGTTTGCGGATGCGATCGAGCGGTTTTTGGAGCAGGAAGCGGGTGGAATCGACGATTATATCGATGAATTGAATGACAGGAATCCGTTCAGAGGATAGCCTTGGCAGCATGGTGATATTGAATGGAATTCAAAAACATGAATGATACGGTAGCGCTTCCGCAACTGATTCTGTGTATTCCCGGTCCGTGGAAGGATCGCACCCAATTCCTGCAGCGTTTGATCGAAGGGTCCAAAGGCGAATATGTTTTCGCAGGCGTTTTACTGATGCATATCGCGACGAAAAACGTATTCGAAGTCGAATTCCATCCGCGCGATGAAAAGATGCAATCGGCATTCCAATCGGCAGGCCCTCATTGGCGTGATTCCACCGAGATGGCGCGAATCGATTCCCATCAAAGTGTCGTCTACCTGCTTGGCCATGGCGGATCGGACAAGAATATTCAGGCACTGATGCTCGCGGCCCAGGCTTTGCTCGATGCAGGCGGACTTGGCGTCAAGATTGAAACCACGGGACTGGCGCATTCACCGGACGCATGGCGAAGAATGTGCTCCGATATTGCGCTTTTCAGTCCTTACCATGCTTTCGTGGTCGTCGTAACCGGCAGGGATGAGATTTACTCATGCGGCATGCACAGCTTTGGCATGCACGATGTTCAGGTCGTCGACGAGGACAGCGCAAGTGCCCGGCAAGCTGCACAAACATTTACCTGGTACCTTTACACCGAGCGTCCGACGATCAATGCAGGTCAAACTTTTTCGTGCGATGAACAATCGCCGAGATACCGCATCTTCTCGAGCGAAGGCGTGGACTACGGCCCGGATTCACTGTTCAGCAATCCAAATGGCACGTGGCAGCTTCGCCGTCTTTAACGCCAGACGGCGCATGCCACTTATCGGCGGGGCGGTTGCGGATTGGCGCAAGCCGCCCCCCGGATTTGCCTTCGGGCCGGTGGCGGTCTGCGCGATAAACAGTATCGCTCCATCCTTACCGTACTCGAATTCCTCCACCGCCACCGAGCGCCGGAATTCCCCGCCTCCGGGCAATACGTCGTTGTGATAAAACACGTACGACTTGTTATTGAAATCGGCGAATGCCTGGTGAATGGTCGGCGTCACCCGGTTCTTTTCCATGATCACGCGGCGATAGGTCCAGGGCCCGGTCGGGCTGGACGCGGTTGCATACGCAATCACTTGGGGAAAGCCGCTGGCATAGCTCAGGTAATACACGCAATTGCGCTTGTGCAGAAACGGCGCTTCCTCGAAGTAGAACATGCCGACTGTGTGGATCGGGCCATCCAGCTCGATCATGTCCGGCTTGAGTTTCGCGTACTTGCGCACCTTGTTGCCGAAGTAGAAGTAGGCCTGGCCACGATGGGCAAGGGGCGGGAACAGGCGGCATTCCCGATCCTAACCAAGGCCCGGGTTACCGGCCTCTCAAGATGATGAGTGTTTGACGGCGGCACCTTCGCCCAGACTGCTCTTGAGCCAGTCCCGCCCGCGCGCATCCATCGCCTTGGCGATCACCGCTTCCGGCAGGTTGTAGACGGTGGCCCAGGTGGCGCGGCCGTCGGGCGCATTCGACGGAAAACTGGTGGTCTCGATCGGCCAGTGGTATTTGCGCTTCAGCGCGCGCACGATGGCGGCCAGCGTGACGCGGCCGCGCAGGGGCTCGGCGCCGGCCTGGTCGGCGTTGGACAACAGGACCGCGAGCACGAGGCCGCGCGCGGTGCGCGGGCCGGGAAAGATGGGGGATTTGCTGGGCATGCCGGCATTGTAGCCGGGCCGTCAGCTAGGGAGTGCCTCGAGCATATCGAGCGCCTGCGCGATGCCCGCGGCCGGCAGCATGTAGCGGCCGTAGGCCATCCCATGGATCGGCGGGATGTCGCGGTCGCGCACGAAGCCGATCGTCTCGTACATGCGCAGCGCCGTCGCCATCGCCGGGCTGGTATGCAGCGCCACCGCCGGCGCGCCGGCGTTCCGGGCGCAGCGCAGGCAGCGTCGCGGGTTTCGTAGGGACGGATCGTTACGCTCATGCAGTCCTTTCCTCTGTCGTCTTTTCCATATCGTTCTTGTGCCACCACAGTTTCGGATTGTTGTCGGCCAGCTCGCGCAGCAAATCCCACACCACTTTCACGCGCCGTAGCCGGTACAGATCGGCCGGCGCGGCCAGCCAGAACGAGCGCTCGGCAAAGAAGCCGGGCAGCACCGGCACCAGGCGCGCGTCGTCCATCACCGCGTACGGCGGCGCCATCATCAGGCCCATGCCGAGCGCCGCCGCTTCGATCTGGGCGGTCATGCCGGAGCAGCACAGGCGCCGCCGTGGCGTGAAGCCGAGCTCGTTCAGGTAGGAGAGCTCGCGGCTGGCCAGGCGGTCCTGCACATAGTCGACGAAATCGTGGCGCTCGAGGTCGGCCTGGGTTGCAATCGGCGGGTGCCTGGCCAGGTAGGCCGGCGCTGCGTACAGGTAGAAGCGGAACGAGGCCAGGCGCGTGGCCACGTAGCGCCCGGTCGACGGTGGATCGAGCGTAATGCCGAGGTCGGCTTCGCGGTTGGCCAGGTTGGCAAAGCGCGGCAGCGCCAGCAGGTCGATCGACAGGTCGGGATGCTCTGCGAACAGTGCCACCAGCAGCGGCGCCACCACCCGCACGCCGAACACTTCGGGCACCCCCAGGCGCACCACGCCGTGGGCCGCGACTTCGGCGCCGCCGAGCTGCTCGGCCGCGGCCAGCGCAGCGCCTTCCATCGCCTCGGCGTGCGGCAGCAGCGCGCGGCCCATTTCCGTCAATTCGTACCCTTCGCGCGAGCGGTCGAACAGGGTGCTGCCGAGCTGATGCTCGAGACGGTCGATGCGCCGCGCCACCGTCGTGTGCTCGACGTCGAGCCCGCGCGAGGCGCCGGACAGCGTGCCGGCGCGCGCCAACGCCAGGAAGAAACGCAGGTCGGTCCACTCCGGCAGGCTGTTCATGACAGGTTGTTCCTTATCAAGATGACATATTGTGCACTAGTGCACATTCCTGCTGCAAGGTTTTGGTGCGGCCATTTGAGCGTGCGCAAAAACCACACAAGCGAGCTCGACAGTGCCCCATTTCCAGCGCACCCCGCAGGTGCATATGGATGTGCAAATTTGCACACCGGGTGGGCGCGCTGTTGTCTATTCAGCCAATCCCATCCGAGTCACACTTGTGGTGCGTGCGAAAAAATGTGCATGAGCGGATCGCGATCCGATCGCATGACACCACAACAAAATCAGGAGACTTTCATGCGTGTTAGCAACAAAAAGGCGCGATTTCCTCTGCGCGCAAGCCGGCTGCACCTGCTGAGCCATTCTACTGCTGCCCTGCTGGCCCTGTCCGGCGGCGCCGCCGGTACCGTCCAGGCCCAGGACACCGGTGGTGCGCTCGCCGCCCCCGAGGGCAATGTCGAAAAAGTGGTCGTCACCGCGCGGCGCCGCCAGGAGACTTTGCAGGACGTGCCGGTGTCGGTCACCGCCTTCACCGCCGACCAGTTGTCCAAGCAGGGCATCCCCGACGTGGTGGCGCTCACCACCACCCTGCCGAATACCACCCTGAAGGCCTCGCGCGCCACCAATTCCACCCTCACCGCCTTCATCCGCGGCGTCGGCCAGGCCGACCCGCTGGCCGGCTTCGAATCCGGCGTCGGCATCTACCTCGACGACATCTACCTGGCACGCCCGCAAGGCGCCGTGGCCGACATCTACGACGTCGAGCGCATCGAGGTGCTGCGCGGCCCGCAGGGCACGCTGTACGGCCGCAACACCATCGGCGGCGCCGTCAAGTACGTCACGCGCAAGCTGGCGCCCCAGACCGACGTGCGCCTGAAAGGCACGCTCGGCAACTACAAGGAGCGCGACGGCGTCATCACCGCCAGCACCCCGCTGGGCGACACCCTGCGCGTGGGCGGCACGGTCGCCAGATTCAAGCACGACGGCTACGGCCGCAACCTGTTCAACGGCGCGCCCAACTACGACAAGGACCTGTCGGCAGCCCGCGTGTCGGCCGAATGGACGCCGACCCCGGAGCTGTTCGTGCGCGTGGCCGCCGACCTGACCCAGGACGATTCGCATCCCAAGAACGGCCACCGCCTGATCGTCGGCCGCACCAGCGGCGCGCCGATCCTGTCCAACGTCTACGACACCCAGGCCGAGATGATGACGGCCCTCGGCCACGAACAGGAAGTGCGCCAGCACGGCGTGTCCGCCACGGTCGAATGGACCGTCACCCCGGAACTGACCTTCAAGTCGATCACCGCCCAGCGCCAGGACAAGTCCTGGGCCCCGATCGACTTCGACTCCCTGCCGGTGGTCGACATGGAAGTGCCGGCGCTGTACACCAACAAGCAGTTCAGCCAGGAATTCAACCTGACCTACACCGGTCCCAAAATCCAGGGCGTGGCCGGCGTCTACTACATCGACGCCAACGCGTACAACAAGTTCGACACCATCCTGGCCGGCCTCGTGTCCA